>Ga0307935_1000434_pt1 | contig 18857 bp, 36 predicted proteins | sample OrgLakmetageno92_FD_201827 | JGI IMG/M metagenome (GOLD analysis project Ga0307935, IMG submission 201827) | Saline water microbial communities from Organic Lake, Antarctica - #92 | ecosystem: Environmental > Aquatic > Non-marine Saline and Alkaline > Saline | place: Antarctica: Organic Lake...
ATGATGTAAAAGTATTAGTTGAAAAATTAAAAGGTCGTGGATTGGATCTAGCAGAGGGTGGTGCAGTAATAGCACTTGAGGAAGTTATGGAGTGGGTAAGTGAAAGTGCAATCGTTTCAACAACTCCCTATGATGATTTATTAAGTTCAATTTTTCCATTCATTAAAGTCGAGCTTCTAAAGCAGATTGATAAAATTGATGGCAGATTGATAAAATTGAAGGTGAAGTCGGATAATTGATCTCACCAACTGTAATAAAATTAGTAACACGCATAATCGGGCCTATTATTAGGCCCATTTTGCGTGAAGAGATTGCAGAATTAAAGCAATTTATTTTGCATGGCCAACAGAGGATGCAAAATTATGCGAAATTTGAACGTGAAGCTGATGAACTTATCATTGCTATTGAACAAGCCTCTACAACAGAGGAAGTTAAAGCTCATTTGCGCCGTCTTAGGGATAGCAGGGCTAAACTTAATACTTAATGGTTGTGTAGCTCTACCACCACCACCAAATACCCCTTTATGCCTATACGATAATTACTCTATCTCAAAATCAGGTCGAGACTATTCTAAAAGTCCTGCATTTCACTGCCAAGCGGCTAATGGAACAGAATACGAGATCCCTTGGAACTCTGTTAGTGCCAAAAATATGGTCGGTACACCCCATAATGATTATGTAAAATTAAACGCTTATTATAAAAAATTGTTCGATATATTTGAACGTGAATTTTTAAATAAAGCTAAAAAGTAACCTCATTTGAGGTCTCAAAAATAGAAACGGGGTAAATAAAATGGATAAAGAGCTTAGAGATCAACTATTTTCAGCACGTTGGGCAGTTGCCAATGATAAAAAAGAATACGCTTATGAGAAGATAACAGAGGCATTGCTTAGAATTGGTGCATTAAATCAAATGGTTGATGAGTTTGAAGAACTTCCAGAGGAAATACCACCAGAGGCAGTTGAAATTGAGGAACCAGAATTTGTTGAGGTCTCGGGTGTTAAGTTTAAAGATAGAGGGGCTTATAGAACACCATCAGGAAAATTTAAGGGATTGGTGGTTCACTATACAGTTTCAAATCGCACTGCTAAATCTGCTGTCGCTGTTTTAAGATACCTTGCTAACCATAAATACAGAATGGGATGCATGGTTATGGATGAAGATGGTAAAATATATATCCCTAAAGGTTGGGATCCATTAACAGAATGGGGTGGTCATGCTGGTAAATCTTCATGGAAAGGTGATTCTGGGCTTAGTGACGAATATGCAGGTATGGAAATTTGTTGTTGGGGTAAAGGTTCTAAAGTCGGCCCATTCAGGTCTAACGAGGGTGAGGAAAATATCATCAAAGGTAAATATCAACAGTTTACCGATAAACAAGAGAAGGCTTTGACCAACTTTATCCTTTGGGCAAGGCAAGTTAATAATGAATTTCAATTAGACTTGGTGGTGGGGCATGATGAGGCTCGAGCTGACATTGGCTTAAAAGGTGATAAGTCAGATCCAGGTGCATCACTTTCATTAACTATGCCTAAGTATCGTCAATTTTTAGTGCAAAAGGAAAAAGCACTTAAATGATAATTACTTTTTTTTAAATTTATCTGGCTGTTGGTTTTGTTCTTAAAAATTTCAGGTTGACAGTCTGAACCCCAATCAGCACTAATAATTAAGTTAGTTAGTAAGGTCTGGGTTAAAACTAATAAGTTCCTTTTTTAAACTGTCGCACTCCGCTTCGCTCGTTTGAACTACTCACTGAAAATCGCTTCGCAATTTTACAGTCGAGTCGATATATCACTTGGCAATTTAAAATTTCCCTTCTCTTTTATTATATTAATTACTCTGAAATTGCCAAAATCTGGCATAAACAACACAATTTATATACTAAAAATTAGTAATAGTAATTATTACTAAAGATACTTAAATGTTATTGACGTGTTGGTTACGTAAAGATATCACTCATTAATGTTTAATTCAGAAGGTACTCAAGAGATATATAAAGCACTTATCAAGGCCCAAGCAGAGTTTAAAGCTGTTGCTTTCGATGCCACTAACCCACATTTTAAAAACAAGTATGCAACTTTAAACGCTACTCAAGAGAGCGTTAGGCCAATACTTGCTAAGAATGAACTCGCATTAATCCAATCAGTTTACAGTGATGAGAATAGTTATTATGTAGAGAGTCGTTTAATTCATTCTAGTGGTGAGTGGATAGCATCAAAAATAAAACTCTTAATTGATCGAAACTCAATGCAAGGCTTAGGTAGTGCAACAACTTATGCTAAGAGATATTCGGCCCAGGCTTTACTCGGTATTTCAGGTGATGAAGATGATGATGGTAACAATGCAGAGGATAATAAACCTAAATATAACAACTCGCCCCCCCCACAACAAAAAAAAGAGTTTAAGAAAATAACAACCCCCGAAGATTTTGTAATTAACATGGGTTCACCTGACGTTAAGGGTAAAAAACTTGGTGAAATAGACTTTCATAAATTAGAACAGATAGGCGAGTACTTAAGCAGTGAGATCAAAAAGGATCCTCAAGGAAAATCAGCTAAATATTATGGCTTAGTGTATGGCAATGTTAAAAAAGTAATGCAAAAAAAAGCACTCGATAACCTAAAGCCAAAGGATGATGATACCGATTGGCCACCTGATGATAGTGAACCACCAGAGAAAAATGAACAGGATATTATCAACCGTCTAAAAGATCAATTTCCAGCTGGTGAGTATTGATTAAATGGCAGTTAGAGATACATCAATATTAGCCTACGATGAAATTAAAAATGATGGTTTGTTGGGTGCTAAACAATTTCAGATTTATGATTATCTTAGGGTAAAAAATGAAGATTGAAGTCGATCCCAAAACTGGACTACTAAAGTCAGTGCCAAAACAATACCACCAAGATTTTTTAAAAAAGAATGAAGATTTTCTTAACTCTGTTAAGCATAAACCTTTAAATACTCTCACCCCAGAACAACACTCTCAAGTTTATGCCAGTATTGCTTTCATTCAGGAAGTGAAGGGGCAAGAATATTTTCAATCCTTTATGAAAGGCAAAAAAGAATGATTTTATCGCTAATTTTTATAAGTTTAAGCTTGCAAGCCTATGAATATAAAGCTGACCTTTATGATCATTGGATATATTGCGAAGGTAAAGATGTTTATAATTGAACCAAGATGTAAAGATATCATTGACTATTTAATTGAAGATGAGGGATAAGGGTTACTTAGGTGGTGGTGCAATGAGAAAATCTTGGTGGAAAAAAGGCAATCAAAAAGAACTTTATCTTAGCTCTTATGAAGGCGATAAAAAGGGTGAGAGAATATTCACATTAACATCATTTTATAAAAAATCAGGTGAACCAAAAAAAAGATACACATTTAAGAGCTGGCACATGGCAAAAGCTATGGGCTTTAGTGTAGTGTCTAAATACGTTACAATTAATAAATATAGGCTAAAGTATTAATTTAAACCTTCCGATATAAATATATCGGGGGTTAGAATGGAAATATTTCAGTTTATAGGATCTCTTACATTTAAGGCAATGTTCTTTTTGCCAGGAAATGAATTTGATGGTTTCAAAGCCAACTTAAAAGATGCCACTCCATACTGCATTTCAGCTCAAAATTCTAAAAAAATATTAAGTTTTGGCCATGCTCAAAAGAGTATTGGTATGAAACATGGCAAAAAATATACAGGATCGGATCACCCAAGGATGTCTGTAAACCTAATAAACTTTATGAAAGCAAATTGTAATTATGATGATGCGCATACAATTCTAAAGAGAGGTAAATAATATTAAAAAAGTAAATGATAAAATGATGTTGCTAAGTTTATTAGAAGTTGGTTATGTAGTATGTGAACAAGGTGAAAATAGCTTTAGAGTTATGAGAATGAGAGAAGGAAAATTAATCCAAAAAACAAGTTATGTGATTGGGTTGAATGTAATCTAGATTTTTCAGATCAAATGGAGTATTTCACCTTGAATTAAAGGGGTGAAATTATGGATGAGAAGTTTTGGCTTATTACAGATTGTCTACGCTATTTTAAATTATCTGAATATATTGACGGTAAACCAACTGAAAAATACATAATGGCACCTGACATAATAGTTCTTAGAGAGATAGTTTCAGGTTATTATGGATGTTCTATCTTAAGCGAAAATCAACCTGAAATTTTTGGAGAATACGTTTTAGAGGTCTGGAAATGATACACGAATTAAAAATCTGGCCACAATATTATGCCCGAGTTAAAGATGGTTCTAAAACATTTGAGATAAGAGAGAACGACCGAGGCTACCAACCAGGCGATGAGGTTATATTAAAAGAATTTGATCCTGACATGGTTACTCCAATTGATAAAACTATACCAAAGGGCTATACAGAAGCACCTAACCTTCGATTTACTGTTGGGTATGTGTTTGTTTTAGATAGTTCAACAGTTGTATTTAGCCTTTTACCACCACCAAAACGACTAGAGAAAAAGAAAAAAGCAAGTAAATAGTAGTAAATCTCAAAAACTGGTATTATTTAGTCGTGGGTAAACGTGGGCCAAAAACTATACAGATTAACTGGGATGAGTTCGATAAGCTCTTATCCTATCAATGCACTCAAAAAGAGATAGCTGCCTTCTTTAATTGTTCTGTCGATACTTTAGAGAACCGTTGTATTGAAGATTTAGGCGAAAAATTATCGGAAGTCTGGGATAAAAGGAAATTAGCAGGAAAATTAAGACTAAGAAAAATTCAAATGCAGATAGCAGAGGGTGGTTCTGCACCAATGGCTATTTTTTTAGGCAAGGCTTTATTAGGTCAAACAGATCAACCACCACCAAAAAAAGAAGATGAAAGCCAAGTTTACACTGGGATGATGCCCAAGACTTTCCAAGAGTTTTGCACCGATGCTGGTTATCCTGAACCATTTGATGCCCAGGTTGAAATGATGAAATATGGCATAATGGAAAATGAACCCAGACTTTTATTAGGTTCAAGGGGTTATGGAAAAACAGACTACATAACAATTTTAGGCGTGGCTTATGATATTTATCTATACGGTGTTAACTCAAGTACTCTTATAATTTCAAAATCTGCCACTAGGAACACATCATTTATAAATGAAATTGCCAATGCTCTAAGGGCTAATGGTGTGAGACTTGAAAAACAAAACGCTTCAACGATAAGAGTAAAAGGCATGATCGGTAAAGACGACAGTGTCGAGGCGGTACCGCTTGGATCAAGCTTAAGAACAAGGCACCCTAAGCGTGTAATAATGGATGATCCTGCAACAGAGGAAGATCATTCAGAGGCTAAGAGAGCGGCTACTAAACGTAAATACGATGAGGCTTATAAACTCTGCAACAATATAATTATCATTGGGCAACCAGCTCATAAATTTGATCTCTATGCCCACCTAAGAGATAAGCTTAAAAAAATGGAAGTTCCTCATGGAACCATACCAGAATTAGATGTCGACCTTGAGGTTATGAAAATAGCAGGGGTTGATCCTGCCTCAATTGAGATGAGTTATCATTTAAGAGTTCCGGAGGATGGCTCTAGTATATTTGCTAAGATTAAAGAGATCGACACCCTTCCAGTTGGTGACACTGTTGCCTTTTTGGATCCTTCCGATGGTGGTGACTACACTGCCATAACAATTATTAAAGGCTATCTCGAAGGTATTGCAGTTTATGGAAAGGTCTATAAAAGGGCTTGGTATCACTGTCTTGATGATTTACTGCCTATACTAAGGGCTAAAAATGTAAAACAATTATGTTTTGAAACCAATCATACTGGAACCCAACCCCTCGAAATGCTAAGGAAGGCTTATGCAGAGGAAGGCATTGGTATAGTTGGAAAGCACTCAACTTCAAATAAACACTCGACTATAGTTGCAGCTGGTTCTATGTCTCACATGATCCACTTGGCCAAGGATAGTGATAAGCTTTATATTGATCATGTAGTTAAGTATGATGAAACTGCTAAATACGATGATGCACCCGACTCATTAGCAAGGGGCTTAGAATGGTTGGGATTAATAAGGGGTAGAAAATAATGGATATTGAATTAATAGCACGTTTACTTGAAAGCAATGATAAGGAAGTCAGATCTCAAGCGAAGGAAATGGTTAAATCTGGTGATAGGTATGAAAAATCATTAGAGGAACTTCGAGCAGCTAAGTCTGAATATAAGGCAACAAAAGATAAGTTGCAGTCATTAATTGCTAAATGGCAAAAAGAACAGGATGCTTTATAAAATGGGTTTATTAGATATCATCAGCTTCAAAGGAACGTCACCAGCATACTCAAATGAGCATCTGCCTGATATTTTTCAATTCTTAACAGCTGAAAAAGATTTTGTTTACACTGATGTTCTAACAATTTATCAGAGAATTTTAACTGATGTGATTGAGAGAACCCAAGGGATATCTAAAGAGATTGAACCATTACTATGGGATAGCTGTCTTAAGTCAGAGGTCAACGAGGGGCTAATTACAATGGTCTCTAAAGCAATGGTTGATAAAAGCGAGTTATGCCTTGTTTATGATAAAGCTTTAAAAGTTGTAATCCATGCAGATGATACTCAAAAAAGACAGATTGAAGCTGACTATAAAAAGTCGGGTAAATCTGATTTTGGTGTTTTTGTCTCGTTCACTTCTTATAAAACCACCGACATGATGAGAATATATTCTGCCTTAGAATATTGCAGTATTGTATCTCTAAACAAAACTATGAACGTTTCAAAAGCTATTCAAATTAAAATTGAAGGTCTTAGAGGCTCGGTTTCATTAACAGATTCATCAAGCGCTAAAGCCCAAGCATTTCAAATTGCAGATGCACTTTCAAAAGGTAAAGATGTTTATGGTGATGCTAAAGACAGTATCGAAACAACCATACCAGATATAACTGCAACTCAAACAACAATGGACTTCATTGCACAAAAGCAATCATTCTATTTAGGTTTACCAGCTGCTTATATTACTGGTTTAGCTCGTTCAGGCTTGGGTGATACTGGTGAAGGTGATGCTAAAGCAATTGAGAGAGGCTTGAAACATTACTTCGCTTCGATAATCTCACCAATTGTTACATCTTTATTTAAACTAAATGAAGTAACTTTTAAAACAGATGATTATAAAGCGGTCGCATCTAATCTTGAGGTTCTAAAAACCTTTGATCTAGTCAGTGAAGAATTTATCTCAAAAGAGAACAAAACTAAATTAGTTAACCAAGTGTTTAATCTTGATCAGGATGCTAAAGGCGATGAGGTTACTGAACCAACTCCTTTACCACCACTGCCTAAGAATGATATAGGCTTTTAATGCCAGTAGTTTATGATCCCGAAGCAATCTTAAACAGTGTTGCATCACGCAAAAAAATTAAAAAGATAATTTCCAGGGGGCTTAATTTAAATAGAACTGCCTTAGCTTTTGCAGAGGCTTTTGAATTTTTAGATAAAAAGAATATAACAGAGATAGCATTGCGAGTTATTAAAGCTTATAAAAACCGCTTAAATGCAGTGCCAGAGGAAAAAAAAGCAGGTTTAAAAAAGTCGTTAGCAACCAATCCCAAACTTCTCATCAACAGAATACAGAATGAAGTCTTGACTCAACTGTCTGGAAATATAAAAAATAAATACCAGGGTGAGTTTGGTGAATGGCTTCCTTCGTATGCAGAGGAACCCGATCCTGAACATCAGCTTAACTATGGAAAAATATTTCAAATTGGGGTGGGTGAAATGCCAGGTGAAAGGTTTGGATGTAAATGTGGTATTAGAATTTTAGTCGATGATGAAAGGCTACAACTTAACTAAAGGGGTTAAAGATGTTTAAAGATAAATTTCAATTTTACAGATTGATGGATAAGGCAGGTGCTGTTGGAAATTCAGGCGGCGGATCTGGTGACAACTCTGATGGCAGTGGCAACACTAATGATGATAATTCTAATAATGATAAGTCTCAATCGGATGCCTTAAGGGAAATGAACGCAAAACTAATGTCTAGAATTGATGCACTTGAAACCAAACTTGGTGGTAAAGGTAGCAATGATCAAGACGATCCTGACTTAGCTGACAAGGCACGTCTAGAACGTGAGGCGAGAGATAAGAAGGTTGCAGAGTCGGGTTCATTAGAGCGTGCTTTAAAATTTACAATGCAGTCTAAAGACTGGGTTAAAACCAATGAAAGCCTTTTGCCTAAGACCGTTCAAGGTATTTTCGATGAGGCAGAAAAAGAAAATTATGGTTCATCTGTTGAAAAAGCTGATGCTATAAAGGTCGGAATTGTTCAAGAGTTTTTTGCGCAACAGGAAAATCTAGACCTATTAACAGATACTCAAAAAATAGCGCTTGATGATTTTAAAAAACTAACGAAAAATGATAAGCAACAGCGAGTTGGCCAAGTTTTTGATAATATTTTTGAACCAACCTTTGAAGCCCTTAGACGTGAAAAAAGAGCGGCTTTAGTAGCAAAAGGTTTAGGTAACAAAAGCAATGGTGAAAGCGCTTATGAACAAAAGATGATAGAGAGATCTAAAAGTAAATACATGAGGGGTAAATAATTATGAGTCACGATGCAAGCAAAGTTGTTATGGGTTCAACAAAATCAAGTTTCAGAGTTGTTGATAACAGAAAGGGCGATATAGATGCCGGTTTTGTAGTTCGTTTAAAGACTGATGGTGATATAGATAAAGCCAGTGGTTCAATTCTAGGTATATCTTTAGGTAAAGATTTAGGTGGTGCAGGCCATACTAATATTTGTAGAGCAGGTTTAGAAGTTCCAGTAATAGTTAAGTCCGGTCAAACTCCAGTTTTGGGTGCACAGGTAGCTATCCATGATTCAACGGCAGATGCCGGAACTGTTGGCGAGACTGATTTTACAGCCGTAAATGCTGTTTATTCTAAAGTTGGATTAACAGGGATAGCCGAAGATGGTTCATCTGTTGATGTAGCTTTAGTTGATATGCAGGGCGGATTATAAAAAATGGCTAAGAAAAAAGCCAAAACTATTTCAAAAGAAGTTGTAGCCCCTGAATTAAAATCAGAGGCTAAAGCAATTGTTGAGGTTCCTAAAAAGGAAGTTAAACAGGCTGTTAGTTCAAAAGAAAAAACAGCATTAAGAAAAAAACAATTAAAAAAATTCGATAAGTTCAAATAAGGGGTTATAAGAGATGACAAATTTAATTAAGTTAAAAGAGATTGACCAGTTTTTAGCAGATTACACACCAGGTTATGATCCTGTAATGCCAGCTTTTTTGGCTGGGCAGTCACAACAATATAGTGAGGAAGTTGGAAAAATCAATTTCAAAAGACTTGAAGCTTTGGGTGATCTTCACTCAAGAATTATCGGCCCAAAAGATACTGAAATGAAGCAAATTAATGCGGGTGAAACTAAGAAGACTTTTAACAAGTACTTTTTAGGATCTCAATTTATCGTTTCAGCACTTCAAAACCCAGAGGGCATTGAATCTGTTAGAGCCGAGGCATTAGATGAACACAATAAACAGTCTGATAGTTTGTTTTTAACTGGTGGTGGTACAGCCGATAACAATGTTATCAACAATGGTCTTTATTACTCTGGTGATGCAAATTACACTAAGAACACTTCTTTTGAAGTGACCTCTGGTGATCAACTTGAAAAACTTTATGCTAAGGTTATGGATGTTTATCAACAAGCTGATGATTTATCGGGTGACAAAATGATAGTATTTTATGGCCCTAACACTATCCAAAAGCATAATAGCTTATTTAGCACAACTACAACGCCATTCTTAAAAACTTTAAGAGATGCAATCCCAGAGGCATCAGTTGCAAAACTTCCAACTGAAACCACTCCAAGTGGTGCTGATGGCTTTATGGTTGTAAATATGAGTAAAGTTAAACCTCATTACACAACTCTTCCAAAAATAAAAGGACAGGGTGTAAATGAAGAAAAAATGTATGCTTGGACAAACTTTTTAATGGGTTCAAGCATGTTGGAGGTTCAAGCTAAAAACGGAGTTATAAGACAAGCAATTACTTTTGCTTAATAATTTTAGTTATTTGTTTGTTGCAATAAAGCCCTAACCCATAAAAGGGTGGGGCTTTTTTTTTGAGGGGTTAAAGATGAGAGATTTTTTAAATACAATATTATCATTTATCGGCGAAAGCTCTTTAACTGATACTGAATTTGCAACAGTTACAGCTGAATTTACTCTTTATGAAAAAGCGACTTATGATGATCTAACTGCAATTATAGTCTCAAGGGGTGGGGTTGATCTCACCCAGAAAAGACTTCAATATTATTTTCAATCAGCTGGTTATAATGCAGAGACTTATGTAGCACCTTCCAATATTCTTATCGGTGGGCCTGTTGAATGAAGTTAAAAATAGATCGAAGATTTAAACAAAACATGAGTAAAGTTGTTGAAAAATACAACTTTCAAGTCGGTATATTGACTGATAAACCTCATAATGAACCTCAATCTGCAAGCCTTTTACAGTCTCAACCGATTAAGCAGTATGCTGGTGGGCCAACTCGAAAGCAATCAAGAGTTAAATCAGAAAAATCAACAGGTCAGATATTTTTAGACAATCAGAGAAGGATAAACACCAATCTTTTAACTGAACCTTTTGAAGATAAGAGTTCAGATATTAATAAATTTATGAAGTCCTTTTTTGATCTAGTAGCTAAGCGAAACATGAATATTAAAAGACTTGAGAACTTAATGCAGGCAATTGTTAGGAACCCGATTCTAAAAAAGAAGTATGGAATCAACACGAGTACAACAGCTGATAATAAGGGCTTTAACCGCCATTTGTTTGATACTGGACAAATGTTCAGGGCTATAAAAGCGAAGGTAAAAAGTGTACGAAAATAGCCTAAAGACCATTTTTCAAAAGATATTTGAAGTTAAGAAGGTTTCTTATGATGAGCCTGATGGTTATGCAATGGAACAAGACGTTTTATTTATTGAGATTGAGAGCTCTAGGAACAGAATTAAATCGGGAAAAGCCACGGCTTATGTCGAGGGCCGAGCTTTTATTTATGGTCAAAACAACAAAATACCCTTTGGTTTTTTCAGTAAAAAACTGCACGAGGCAGAGGCAAAATACACTAAGAGTTTGTTCCTTAATAACTTCGAGGAAAATAAAAAAAGTTACCAGAATTTAGTCGAGAGATCATTTTCCTTTGTGTACTTTTTCAGTGGCCAATACGACCCAGATACAGGTAACATTACAGACATAGTTTTAGATATTAATTCAGACTTAGAAATTGAATTTTAAAGGGGTAAAGCAATGAACATTTTATTAGATTATTTTTTCAAGATCACTTCGATAGTGCCTACATCGGCGGCATCAACTGCATTTTTAAGGCAGGTATTAGTTGTTGTCAGTCCTAAATCTGGTGTTACAGCTGGCTCTATTACATTGTGTACCAACACTTCGGAAGTTTCAGCGCTAACTGATAACACAGAGGTTAACCAGTTGTTCGATGGTGGGATGTCTAGAATTTATGTTCTAGTTGCAGATGATTTAGACATGGCAACTTTAATGGATACTTATGGAAATGATTTTTACACAATCTTAATTTCAAGTGACTTTACTGATGCTGATTTTGGATCATTAGACACTGGTGTTTTTGATGGTGTTGTTGGTGTATCAAGTACTGATGAGGCTTTCCTAAAAACTCAAGCAGCTGTTGAAAAACAATCTGCTTGGTTTACTAAATCAGCTAACGGTGCAAAAAACATGATGTTTGGTTTTGGTAAATTACTAAGTGCAACAAGTTGGAAAAACCAACAATATATTTCAATGCCTGAAAATGATGAGGTTATAACACTGGGCAAGGCTAACCTTTATTTTGATGATAAGATCTCATTCGTTATGAATGATGTTCAGTATGGTAAACGTCTTGGTTTATTTGTTGCTGGTGGTAAAGCGATTGTTGCACCATACATTGAAAAAAATCTTAAGCTTGATCTTCAAGGTGAAGCCCTTAGTTACATTTCAGGAAACCAACCTCAATACACTTTAACAGAGGCAACACTTTTAGAGGATGAACTTCAAAAAGTAATTGATGATAAATACATCGCAACCGCTCTTATAAATGCAGGGGTAGTTAGTATTTCACTTATTAACGATAACTTTACAGCAAATGGAAATATAAACATTAGTGAACCGAGTGCTTTTTGGAGAATTGAAGGCGAATTAAAACAGACACTTTAAGGGGTGAGTAATGATTTTTAAAATATATGATTGTGATTTTGGTGTAAAAGTAAATGGTGTTTCATACGATTTTGAACACGTTTCAGAACTTCAAATTGAGGATCCTGAACGTAATAGATTAACTCGTGGATCAAATGCTAAAAACAAAACTGGTCTGTCTTATAAAGATGGTTTGAACACTCCGAAGCGTTGGACTATCCCGATAATGGACATGAGTATTGATCTTAAAGCTGTTTTAGATGCTGCTTATGATGATGCTACTCGTTTAGAATGTTACTGTATTGATAGAACAACTGGTTCTAGTAAAATTGCTAAGAGTGCTGTTTTAAGTAATAAGCCTCAACAGTTATCACTAGATGAAAGTGCTGAAAGCTTAGCTGTTAGTCTTGAGTTTGAAACTTTCGATAGCAATGAGAACCATAAAGCATAATGAAAATTCTAGAATTAAAAGGTTATAACTCATTGAGAGTGCTGCAAGTGTTCAGCTCTCTCATGTTAGGTTTAAAGATGCTTCCTCAATACATGAAGGAAACATACGAAGATTTTTTAATTCGCATCAATGCAATGCCTGTCGATGATCAAGAGAAGATGATAAGAGAGGCTATACATTTTGTTGAAATTGAAGATACCGAACTAGATGCAGTGTTCTCTTTTGCCACTGATGCGAATGGTGTTAGGTACAGTTCAGAGAATATAAAAAACCTTGGCCCACATGAGATTAAGGAAATTATAGTATTAGTTTGTATGGAAGTTGCGAAGTTAAAAATTGATATTATTAATAAAGACGAAAAAAAAAAATAAAAAACTTCACAGTTGATATCAGAGAGGTATTTGCAGAGAGACCAGATTTATCATTAGAGGAAGTTTTGCAATTGGCATTTTACAAGGCGGCTACCAGTGTTCTCTGAAATATTAAAAATAGTTCCTAAATTAGATAATAGAGACCTTCAAACAATGGAGAGAGGCTTAAACAAAAGGTTTAAGCGTGTTGCTAAGAAGTTTGGTAAAGGCATTGGTGCGATATTTAAAGGTGGTGGTTTACTTGCCATTGGTCTTGCCTTTATGGATAAGATTTTAAACCCCCTAAAAGAAGTTCAGGATGCAATTAATAAGACATTGGTTTCTACTGATGATCTCGCAACTTTTGCCAATCAATTTGAAACAACAACAGGAAAGTTGGCTAAATTATCAACACTCGGTAAAGGATCGGGGCTAACTGAAAATGATTTATTTTATTTACTAACTAAATTTCAGGGATCACTTGCAGCTGAACGTGCTGGTACCGAAAAAAATGGTCTTGGTGAGTTTACTGGTTTTGAAGATACGACAGATGCATTTTTTAGTTTCATTCAATCACTAAAGCAAGCGCCTAAAGATCAACAGGTTTTAGTACAGGAAAAAGTTTTTGGTGAGAGGCAGATTTTAAAAATGGCCGACTTCCTTCAAAACGATTTTAAGAACGTATTTGAAGCTGGTTTAAATGATGTGAAGTCTAGTGATATATCTAAAAGCTATAACAGGGCCGCAGGTTTAAATGATTATAGGGATGGTAAAGAGGCAGTATTAGATCTTAAACATCAAATGAGGATCTCTAACAAGATTAATAAGGGTATTGTTGATGAAATGCTTAATGCTAAAAGGATCGAACAGAGAAGGTTAGAACAGAGAGTAAATGCCTATAAAGATCTGCAAGCTATTTCAAACACAACTGCCAAAATGTTAGAGTTACTTGAAAGTTCTGTTGTATGGATCGGAAAAGGATTAAGAGAACTAACTGTTCAGATTGATAAGCTGGTCAACTTCACATCAAGCCTTAAAAACTCTAGTTGGTTTAGAGGTATTATTAAATATTTACCAGGGGGTAGATAATGTTAAACGGTATTGATCCTGTTCTGGTATTTCAATTTAAGAACATTCTAGATGATTCTGCTTTCGCTGAATTTGTTGGTGACTTGCCCTTAGTATCTAAAATACCGACCTTAGCCGATGAATCACCAATCCCAATTTATTTGTCTCAAGACCTAACTGGTCTAGTAATTGATAGTGAAGATAAAAATGTCGATATTGAAACATCAGTCGAAACCACCACCAAAGGAAGTGACACCCAGTTGTCTCAAAAAGGTATCAACTCAAGTGTTACTGTAAATTTATTAGCTAACAAAAACGCAATTGGTATTAAATTATTAAGCTCTTTAATTGATAAACTTTATAACAGAGTAACCTCAAAAGAATATTCCCTTAGCTACTTAAATGGTGCTACAACTATTTTCAGAGGAAAGCTTCAATCTTATCAGGTGAACCAAGTTGCAGAGAGTACTAAATTATCAATTCAGCTGATTATATCAATTGGTGAGAAGGCACCTAAAACTGTCAATGGGGTTCCTAACATTCAAAAAATTGACGGCTTAGAGGGGATAACATAATGGTTTATAATTGGTATTTCATTTTTCACATTAATGAATTTAATGGTGATCTCTTCGGCCTTCCTTTGGTTTATTCAAAAACTAGGACCTATAATTTAGATGGGATTGGTGAGAAAAAAATTATATCTGGAAAGGCCGCTTATTATTATATTGTTTATGAAGGTGTTCACCTTGGTTTTAATGCCTCGAGTGTTTTAAATGAAGATCGTGTATTTGAGTTTGGTGGGTATGCGATGTATCAGAAAAATGGCAACTTTTATTTAGGGGTTCCTCAATGAGGATAATTTGCCAACATGGATATTTCACATTTGAGGAAAGCTATGTGGGTGAGGTATCTGACTTTGTGGATCTGTATGGTCTAGACATAGTTCAGGATAAAAACAACTTCACATTTAAAACTCTAAAAGGATGCCCAAGACAGTCTTTAAATGGGCATAATTTTCTGGGATATAAGGCTAACGCTAATTATGAAGGCAGTACAGAGGATATATTTAGGGCTAATAAGATTGTTTATGATTTTAATGTGGATAAAGTCGTGGATATATCTAGTATATCTCAATCAATATCTTTAAGGGCCGCTGGCAATCGCTTCGTATCTGATGGTTTAATATTGCCAGGATCAAAAACAACTGATGGTTTGGTGGTGGTGGGGTATCAATGCTGGTACTCTAAATACAGTTCAAGTTGGTTATATTCAGGGGTTGAGTATGAGTAGAGTATTAGAGGCTAATATTGACGATACTGGAAAGGTATTTGTTGATGGTGTTGAGGTTACAGGGGTTGAAATTCTTAATGCTGGTAAACAAGCCAGTGAAGGGGTTTTATTTATAACCAATGGTCGAGTTATTTACATGGCAACAAATACAACCGATCTGGTGACTACTCTAGATAAGTTATCATTAGCTATTACAGAATTAACGACCGCTTTAACAGTAATAGATGCCAAGCCTGTTAATGGTACAGGTTCAGCACCAGCACCAGGTGCCGCTGGCAATATTGCGAATTTAACAGCGATAAAGGCCGAATTAGATTTATTAAAAGGGGCATTGAAATGATTGATATATTTCCACCAAGTGAACCAGGCTTAGATTTAAGAAAAATTGATAGTGATACTGGAAAGGCCGCTAATGTTTTAAGCGTTCAATTAGGTTCGTTAAATCATTTACCAGAGTTTGGTATAGATTTAGACTATTTTTTAACAGAGGATATTGAATTTGAAAATGAGAGTTTCCAGGCTTATATGATCCAAGTTTTGACTGATAATGGGATTAATGTATCTAAATCAATCGAAACTGTTGAGTCACTTTACAGAAAATATACACTATCAGTATCATCAAACGAGAGTAATTCTAAATTAGTAGCGAGGTAACAAATGAGTTTTAGTAAAGAGCAGGGTTATTTACCAGTCAGTTTGGCAACAATTATGGATAACATAATGGTCAATTTCAACACTCAATTTTCAACCAACTACACAACCCAATCCTTTCAAGGAACTAATGCTTATAAATTCTATTATGCAATTGCCCAGGAACTTCAAAAGAATGAGGCTTTAACTGCTGATGTGTTCTTAAATCTTCAACAATATATAATACTAACCAATCAAAAGATCTCAAGACCTGTTAACACTAACCCAGGTATAGTTGATAAATTTTTAGAAGAGGGCTATGTAGCTTCGGTAAAGCCAATGATATTAGCTGATGCTGGTAAAATTAATATTGCAGTCGATGTCGATGATGGTGCTGGTGATTATGCTGCAACCAAGACAGCGATAGCTAGTTTAATCTCTCAAATTACTGTTGGTGGTACAGTTACAGAGGGTGGGCAATCTGAAACGATTGTATTATCTAATGGCCAGAGTTTTGATTTTAAGTTTCATCTTCCTAATGAAATACCAATTATATTAAGACTAACCACCACCCTAAGCGAGAACAATCAGGTTCTAGTTGGCAGTCCAGAGGATGTGAAATTAAAGTTATTTACTAATATTAATTCAAGATACAGGCTTGGTTTAAACTTCGAGCCTCAAAAGTATTATAATATTCAAGACGATGCCCCTTGGACCTCTGATGTAACTCTAGAATGGTCTGATGATGCAGGTTCCACATGGAACTCAACAGTTTTTGATGCAGATTTTGATGATTTATTTACTTTTGCTTTAGATGATATAACTTTAGTGGAGTCGTAATGTCAGAGAGATTCAAAGGCGATGAAGTTGAAGAAAATTTTTATCAATCTGCAAGACAGATTTTCCAAAATAGATACTTTCAAACAGCTCAATTATTTATAGGTGGTTATGAAGCTTATCCTTTAGGTGATTTACTCTATGATAATAATTTAGTTCCTTTATCAAGAGCTATAAAAAGGGATATATTTAGAGAGTCCTTCTCAAGTCTTTTTGATCTATTCTTAGAGGCAGGATCATTTGAAGGCTATTTTAAGATATTTACTGATATTTTCGGGGATGGGGTTGATGTTCAGTTTACTGTACCAGAACCAGGAAGATTACAGATTGATATTGTAGCCGACTCTGTTGTTTTCAATCAATTTATAAGCAGAGAAGTTGATGATAATACTTTTGTTGAGAGTGACATGATTGCACAAAATAATGATAAGTTGGTATTTCAAAATATTAAAGGTTTTGAGAGCGAGTTTGAAGTCGAACAGATGCTTTTTGAAATGGTGCCTAATGGCATCTTTACAGAGATTACATTAACATTAAGTTAGGGGTTTAAAATGGCAGATAAAAAAATAACAGAATTGCAGCTGATAAGTAGTGTAACTGATGGTGTAAATATGCCAGGTGATGATGGTATTCAGACTTATCGTTTAACTGCAGCCCAATTAAAAACTTATGTAATAGGTGGAAGAATTGATGCAATTGAAGCGGCCAACTGGGTAACGGCTTCCAGAATTATTGCAAAAGGTGTACCTCAATCTAAACTAGCAGATGATACTAGAATACGTTTTGCTAGGCGTGATCTGACTTCTACACTTGGTTCTAACTCTACAAATATTTCAGATTTAAGATTTGAGAACCTTCCAACAGGCCAAATCGCTCAAGTTTTTATGAATGGGCATTTAGTGGGCAATGGAGGTACAGCCACATTTAGATGCATTCACGATGGAAGTGAAAAGGGCCGTCAAAGGGTTTCAGAAAATACATCAGCATCTGGTTCAGTGGCAATGCACAACACTTTGGTCACAGAGCCTTTTATTTTAGCAAATGATACAATTACTTTTAATACAGATGATTTTGGGGCGGGTGATCAACTAATTGGTGGTTCAGATGGTGACCCTAACAATACTAGAGTTGTGGTTTTCATTTACCCACCAAATGCGATAATAGAAGATGATGATTTAATTGTTGCCCCATAGTCTAGTTTTAAGATTTATCTAAATCTAAACATTTTATTGATCTAATATCCCCACAATGGTCTTATGATTACTAAGGGGTTTTATGGATATTAAGTCACTTTTAGCAGGGGCCGCAGGTGGTGGCGGTACAGCCACTTTAGTAGTTGGTTTAATTATGTCTAACATGGCAACAAGCACCAAGGCTTTAGAAGGCCAAGTGATTGCCATGACACGTGAATTAAGAGCTGAAAACAAATTAGGTCTTGAACAAATCAAAAATGTTTCAGCTAGAATGGATAGAGTTGAAGATATAGGTAATAAAACAACTGATAGAATTGAAAAGAAACTAGACAAAATGATTGATTCTATCCAGATTGGAATCAAAGAGAGATGGTCAAAATCTGATCATATTAATTTTGAAAACCAGTTGACCATTGAAAATGATACGTTTAAAAGTAGCCTTAATTTAAGAATTGATAGGATTGAAGAGAGGTTGTTACAACAATCAAATGAACTCAATATAATGAATAAAAACAATAAAAAGGGGATATAATGGAAAAAGCTTATGATGTAAAAGTATTAGTTGAAAAATTAAAAGGTCGTGGATTGGATCTAGCAGAGGGTGGTGCAGTAATAGCACTTGAGGAAGTTATGGAGTGGGTAAGTGAAAGTGCAATCGTTTCAACAACTCCATATGATGATTTATTAAGTTCAATTTTTCCATTAATTAAAGTCGAGCTTCTAAAGCAGATTGATAAAATTGATGGTGAAGTCGGATAATTGATCTCACCAACTGTAATAAAATTAGTAACACGCATAATCGGGCCTATTATTAGGCCCATTTTGCGTGAAGAGATTGCAGAATTAAAGCAATTTATT
>Ga0307935_1000441_pt1 | contig 18693 bp, 17 predicted proteins | sample OrgLakmetageno92_FD_201827 | JGI IMG/M metagenome (GOLD analysis project Ga0307935, IMG submission 201827) | Saline water microbial communities from Organic Lake, Antarctica - #92 | ecosystem: Environmental > Aquatic > Non-marine Saline and Alkaline > Saline | place: Antarctica: Organic Lake...
CCGAAAAGAAAAAAGATCACAAGGGGAATGGTGGGTTCTCAGATTTCACGGGTAGCTGGGATGTTTGCGAATAAGAACAGAGTTGACCCAAAAGTTAAGGATTATGCTTGCAGCGTGTGTGGGTGCGCTCTCTTAATGATCATTCCTTCGAAAGAAGAAGAGCCTCATAAGGACACTCCTGATCAAGCAGCTAATCGACCTGCTGAGTGTTGGTTTGGGGAAAATGTCGATTAGTGGTTGACCTTAGAGAGTTGGTAGCTAGTTTTGTCCTCAACCCGATAACGGGTCTTTAAACAAAACAAACCAAATCAATGGCCGGAAAGAAAACTCCAAAAAAGCAAGCTGCTGAGAAAGCAGCCCGCAACGTCACCCCTCCAAAAGACACCCCCTCAAAAGAGGTCAAACCGGAGGCTCCAGCAAAGAAAGCGGAAGACACCGAGAGAAGTAACTTCCGAGGGCATCAAATGCTGTCGGCAAAAGATCTGATCGAGATGCTCGGATCTGACTCAGTCAAAGTTTCTGTCACCCGTCGTTCTGTCAAAGACGCGCTGACAGCCAAGTCGGAACAGCAAGCCGCCGAAACCCTTAAAAAGTTCTCCTAAACCCAGCTTCTAAGGGGGAGTAAGCCTCTCCCGGAATCCGTTCCGTGAGAGGCTTTTCTTTCATTGACGCTTATATTAGCTCAAGACAAGATACCGAAGAAGACTCTGAGTTTCAGAGTGGGTTCGCCCTTTGCCGAATAAATCGGACAAGCTTTTTCCGGGTCCGCTGCCCCGGTGTTTTAGCTAAGAGAATGGTTGTAGGAGTCTTCAAAATTCAAGAAAAAACAAAACAATGTCAGGACAAAAATTTATCCCAGTCAAACTGAAGAGATTGAAAAATCACTTTCAAAAAGGTGGAACAGTCAACGACGACCTCACGGCGATTATCAACGTGAAAGTTCCAAAGCTCATCCAAGGCTACGTCGAACAGGCCCGTAAGGAACTCGAAGATTCAGGCGTCGGCTTGAAGAAGAAGCAGTTCAAACTCATCGAAGGGGGTGAAGACGAAGCTCCTGAAGTGGAGGAGGAAACCATCAACGATTCGTCTGATAGCGAGGGCGTTGAGGAAGAGGACGAAGAGCCTTCTAAGAAGTCCAAGAAAAAGAAGGACAAAAAATCCAAGAAAAAGAAGGATAAGAAGTCTAAGAAAAAGAGCAAGGAAACTGACTCTGAAGAGACTCCCGAAGAAGTCGTTGAGGAAGATCCAACTCCGCTGGAAGAATCTCCGACACCTCCAAAGTATCTTCTCTTAAAGGAAGATGGTTCCGCTTCAGAACTCATGGTAAAGAAGCAGAAAGGAAACTCCATTGTTCTCATCGAAGCGTCGGAACGGGTTGTCCGAGTGAACCTTGGGGGAGAACTCGTTGATATCAATGTTTCGGAGGTCATGGCAGCGACGGAAAACACACTCACCATTGGTGGGAAGTCATACCCCGTTGTTGGCCTCCAGGCCGCAATTGCCCTCGCTCTCTAAACCAATGGGTAAGCCCTCAAAAACGGGTGTCTTCTTTGCAGAAGATGAAAAAGGCTACTCACCCATTTTCACCTATAAGGGCTTCAAGATTGTGGGCTCTCATCGTCCGGTGAGAGCCCTTCTTGAAGGCGAACGCAAGATTGTAGCCAAAGTGTTCATGAACAAGATCTGCGAAGATCTCTTTGGAGAAGGGCCTATTGATTCCCGAGAAGACGAAGAGGGAAACGTTGAGTTTTTTGACAACCCGAAATTCGACGAACTTCTTTTCGCTAATTACAACGGGAATTTTTGGACAATGTCGGACGGATCCCTACCAGACTTCGATGTCCAACTCGACTGAAGATAGGTTCAAGGACATTGTCCTTCACCACGACCGCATCGACTGGGACGACCCTCAAGTCGATGCGGATTTCGTGACCTCAGAGTTCCTGGGGACACACTCGTATTGGTATCACGAGGATTTTGAAGATTATCACGAGAAGGACAAAGAGGGTGCAGTTCGTCTCGATGAAGACGGAGACCCCGTCATCACAACCCAAAACGCTCTTCAAATTGAAAGGCTGATCCTTCTTGAAGGAGGCCGAGATTTCTGGTTCGAAGACAGCTTGTATGGGAAACCTTTTTACCAACATTTTTTGAGCTTAATGAAGCTCATGTTTCCAAACACGGACATCACTCCGGCCATTGCCGACACCGTGATGTTCTTCTGCATGGGCTTTGGCTTCCGCAAGATCCTGAACCTCATTGGATGTCAAAACGCCGGAAAGACCGCAGGAGGGGTCCGCATCATGTTCGTCTGCCTTTTCATTGATCCTGAATACAGTGTCGGGTATGTGGCCAACCCTTTTGACAACGCCGCAGACGCCACCATTTGGGGTGAAGTGGAAGAGATGTGGGGTGAACTCTGCCAAGAGTTTCCCCTTTCAGATGTCGATGCTAAGGATGAAGATAAATGCTCCCTCTTCCCAAAAGCCATCGTCTATAAAAACAACCCCAGAAAAATTGTTCTGGTCCCAAAGATCCCAAAAGGTGGGAGGATAGAGCTGAAGCATATTAAGCATACTGGTAAGTCAAAAGGTTCTAAGAGCCGTGGTAAGCAGACTCATAGAGGAGTCATGTTGACACTTGTTGACGAGATTAACGAGATTGATAACATGTCGTTTCTTAAATCGCTCGACAACCTTTCTTCTCAGGCTTCTTTCTTTGCGATCACATCTCAAAATTTTAAAGATGAGCAAGACATGGGTGGCCTCATCACTGAGCCCTCTGGAATTTATGACCAAGTTAATAATTTTGACGATCTCGACATTGACTCAGACTTTCATTGGTATAGCGCAAAAGCCTCTGTAACCCTCCGGTTTGACGGGCATAAAGCACCCAACGTTTTATCAGGCAGAATCATCTACCCATACCTCATCAACAAGGGTGATCTTGAAAGACTGAAGGAAATGGGTGGGGGCGATCAGTCCCTGACATATTACTCCCAAGGAAGATCTTTCCCTATTCGTAGTTCAGAGAAAAACTCAGTTTTGCCAAAAGCCCGACTATCCAGTTCGAGACACAAAGATGTTTTCTTCCAAATGGTTCGAATTGATGGGTCTGTCAGTTTCTGTGACCCTTCATTTGGTGGCCGAGATTCGTCAGTGTGGGGTGGTGCTAGGTTCGGAGTCGCCATTGTGAAAGACGCCGAAGGAGTTCCCTTTCGACAAGAACTCCTTGTCTTCGAAAAACACATGAAAACTCTGAAGTTGGTGAAGGACGCCATCGTGAACGAGTATTGGCTGAACCGAATGCAAGAGGTTGGACTGAAAACAAGCAATTTTGATCAAGGGGCTTCACTATCGTTCGAACAGCAAGTCGCAATTCAATGCCGGGAGTTGAACAAAGAAATGGACATCCCAGCCGAAAACTTTGGATATGACTTCTCAATGAGGCCCGACATCGTTTCGGCGATCACTCAAATCGTTGGCAAGGACGCAGTTGCTTTCAACTACAATAGAGAACCTGAAGGTTATAAGCTTCATCACTTTAAGAGACCAACTGATGAGGTGTGTTACAATAGATGTTCTGAGTTGGCTTTCCTTGCGTCTGACCTTTTCCTCACCAAACAAGTCAGAGGTGGGGAGCTGGTCGAAACGGCGACACTCCAACTGAGCCGAACTAACTATGAGGAGAAAGGTAAGAAATACCTCGTGGAAGACAAAGCAGCTTACAAGAGTCGTTGGGCTCAAAAGTCACCAGATGCCCGAGACGTTCTCATGGGGATCGTGGGGATGGCACACCTTAGAGGGTTTCGGAAAGACGAACTAAAAGGGGGAACGGGTGAGATGGAGGATGATCTTTTTGACCAATTGAGAGAGATGGGGTTTGGACAGCCCCGAGAAAGAGTCCACTTACCCCATGCGTTTTAAATCCTCCAACTCAAGCACACCTGGTGCCATTCTTGTAAAGTCTTCCGGGATGCCCGAAAGCGGGTGGATTGTATGCTTTGAACTCAAAGAGATTGTTTCCTGGGAGGTTTCCAGAGATCTTTTGCTTCTCAAAGATGAAGTGATTCGAAGACACCTAACCTCAGAACCGGAAACTGAAAGATTTCAGGTTGCGCTCAACGTGAACCTGTGGTCGTTGCTGCAATGCCCAAAGGACAAGAGGCTGATGAGCCTAAATGGCTTTTTCAAAGCGAATCCGATGGCCAACCAATCCTGGGTTGAATTGTATCATGAGGTGGTTGGGATGTATCTCCTAACAGACAATGTTAATGCTTCTGTCTTTAGGAGACTGATTAGCTCTCTTAGTGAGGTTCTAATTGATAGGCTGGCTAAAACTTCCGATATGTCAATAATCTCACTTTTAACTAGCAAAACTGTTTTGAGAGCTAGTCCAATGAGTCACTTCTCTCGTAACAAAGCTAGAAAGCTTTCTTTTGACCTCTTCAACGACATCAATCAAAAGCTTTCCTTGACGACTTCCCTGAATTACACTGAGTTCCAACAGAAAAACCAATGGCTAAACAAGGTAAAAAATCCAAAGTAAGATTCAAGTCTGAGCGTTACCAAACCGCTCAAAACTTGATTGAGGGAAAGGACGATGCTTGGTCCGTCGTCAAAGATAGGCGAGAGAATCTGGATGTCGTTCGGAAATTCAGTAACGGCCTTTCTGTTCTCACCTTGGAGCAAGCCAAGAAGATGAACAAGCGAGAGATCGTAAACCACCTCATCACTTACAGCAAGCTTGCGATGATGGCCGCAACCTACCAGTCAATGGTGACGGGCACGAAGAACCTGTTCAAAATTAAAGTGGACACTAACAATGCCGAACAAGACTACCGTGTTTCAGCTCAAATCTCCTCCATCCTGAACAAAGGACTGGCAAGGAGAAAAGGGAAGCTCCGGCATTTCTGGGACACCGTCTCCGGCGAAATTGTGATGGCTGGAGGCGTTCCAGCAATGTTCAGAGATCAAGAAGGCTGGCTCCCATCTGTCGAGATCGACATGTTTTTCCCAGAAGGATCAAGCCTACTATCTGACGACATTCCTTGTGCCTTCAACCCAACGCAGTATGACTTGAATGACATTGAGACTTTTCTCAAACAAATCGAAGAGGGAGATGGGGAAGTCTTCATTCGGAAGAATTTGGAGTATGTGAGAGACCTTCTGAAGCAGCAAACAAAGGACAGGCAGAAAGGGTCTGAAAGGCTTGATGAATACCTCACCTCGTCAGCCCGTGACGATAGCGAGAGTGAGAATCTCATGGTCTTTGATTGCTGGGAGTTTTATGAGGTCAAGTTCGATGACAAGACAGGCAACCGCTACGTTAGTAAGACCATCTTTACAGACCAGAAAGTATTCGGGGCTTTAAACATTGAGGACAAGTCTAACAACAAACTTGCTCCCGATGATAAAGACGAAAATCGTTGGATCATTTCTTACGAAGACAGAGCTTTTGAAGATGCCTACGAATGGATGGCAATGCTCTATGTTGACACCGAGATTGGGGGAAATAAAACCACGGACACTTTGAGAGGGCCAGCAGAAGTCATGTATCCTTCTTCGTCCGAAATGGAGGAACTTTTGAACGCCATTATCGAAGGAGACAAGATGCGTTCCATGGTCAGGTTCCAACCGACTGGAGATCTGAACATGGGGGCAATTGCCAAGTGGGACCCATACCGGGATAACTTGACCCCTGCAAATCTTGAGATGAAACAGATCGAAGGAGGGTCAAGTCATCTTCAAACCCCCCTTGCGCTTCTGGAAGGGAACGTGGCTGGAATCACAGGAGCCCCTATCAACCAGGCATCTGGAAATGACGAACTCCGGGTCAATTCAGTCCACCGTCAGCAAGTCAGCTCTGATGTTCAACAGGTTCGACTAGGAGCGGCCTATGACTCTCTCGACATCCTTGCCGAACAAATCGTTTACCGTGTTCTCTCGTCCGAGATTGAGCCAGGAATGGAAGGCTACGATGACATTATGTGGGTTCAATCTCAGCTCACTGAACAAGGCATTGATTTCAAGACTTTCGCAACGAGAGAGTATGGTCGCTTTAAGTTTCTCTCAGTCTCTGTCACGAGGAACATTGCAACCGGGGACAGCGCATCGAGCGAAGCCGCTGTCGAGAGGTTGATGAACAACTTGGCCAGCTTCAACCCAGCGGCCAGACCAATCATTCTACGTCTGGCAACACAAGTCTGGACTAGGGACCCAGATCTAGCAGAAGACCTCGTTGAGATCCCAGAAACGATGCTCAACAACCAACGTGTCACTGCTGAGAACGAATTTGACACCATTGCTCGAAGAGCAATGAGTGGTGGCCTCATCTCTACGAACAAGTCTGATGTCCACCAAGACCACTTGCAGACTCACATGCTAGATCTCCAAGCCATGATTGCTGAAGACGGGATTGAACCTTGGAAATACAAGCAGACCCTCGTCTTTAGTGCTGCTGTTGAGCATGTCAAAGAACACTTGGACATTCTCTCAACCAACCCTGGAACAGTTCTGGAGGCAGCTCCTTTCAAAGAAGATTTCCAGAAGCTCATTGGAGCGGCGACAAGTATCTTCAAACGAGTGGAGCAGGAAAGAGACCAACAACAGGGGGGAGATGACCCACTCGCCGGACTCTCTGCGAAAGAGCAACTCGAAATGCAACTCAAGATTGAAAAAGAGAAACGAGAGTCAATCAAGCTTGGGATCATGTCCGAAGATTTGAGAAGCATTCGTCAAGTCCGCGAAGACCGCGCCCGACTTTCGAACCGTCAGCAACACGCTCGCGAAGTAACTGAGGCGAAGCGTTTGCAACTCCAGCAAAAGAGCATTGACGAATCAGCCAATAAGCAAGACAGTAACGACTCTTAACTAAAACAAAATGAGCCAAGAAACACCTATCTCAACATCGGACCCCGCCCAAGGGCTTAAAGGATCTGTCGAACTCCAGGCGCTCATCAGAGATGATCAAGTTTGTCGTGGGGTCCGTGCAGGTTATGACGACATCAAAAAACTGATGGAGCAATGCCAGAGAGACACCTCAAGGGACAAATCCGAAGATGGGGAGGCCCGTCTCCACAAGATTGAGGCTATTGCCGAATTTCTTGACATCGCCCTAGCTTTTAAGATGAGAGCTGATTTCATCGACGCTGGAAAAGCCCCTTCAAATCTTAAATAAAAACAAATGACATACACTACCCACCACCCGCTTGCAGGTATCTTTGCATTTATCACGACCATGCTGAACAGTTTGGTCAAACCCTTGGCTGTCTTTTCAGAAGGAGAAGAGGACGACCCGATGATAGGGGGTCAAGGACCCATCGAAAAAGAGGCCATGGAAAGGAGCAAGAAGAACATGGATAAGCTCTTGGGTCGATCCAGTAATGAAGACCCTGAAGACCCTGAAGAAGAGGAAGACCCCGAAGAAGAGGAAGATCCCGAAGAGGAAGAGGAGGAAGATCCTGAAGAAGAGTCTGAAGACGAAGAGGAGGAAGATCCTTTGGACGAAGACGAAGACGAAGACGAAGAGGAGGAAGACCCTGAAGAAGACCCTGAAGAAGAGTCTGAAGAGGATTCTGAAGACGAAGAGGAAGATCCTTTGAGTGAGGACGAAAAATCTGAAGACGAAGACGGGGAAGACGAGGAAGACGAGGAAAGTCAGGAGACTCAAGCTCGAAAAGACGCACGTATTAACGGTCGGAAAGCAAAAAAGCTCGAAAAAGAAAATGCAGATCTTCTCGTTGAGATTGCGGACATTCGGACAAAGCTAACCACTGCTGAAACCCAACTCGGGGATGTTCAAGCAGCTTCCTATGATGCTGGAAATGACCCCGAAGTCGTTGGGTTCCGAGAGTCCATCCTCTCTAACATGCGGACAACCCTCCGTCGCATCCCTGGGTCAAACAAGCATGTCCTCCGGGAGCAGTTTAATGAATTCGCTACGGAGTATCAAGGTGTTCTTGAGGCCGAAGAAAAAGGAGATGTCAAAGCTGTCAATGCCTACAAGGCCAAAATGATCGACCTCTTTGGTGGGTCCGAAGTCAAGTATTCAGAAATGACTCCTGAAGAACGTCGGGAGTTGGACCCTGTGGCAAACGACATCATGGAAATGTTCGACAAGAACATCCCCATTGCTAACCGCATGATGGAGACTTACAACACTCTCCAAGACAAAGCAAAGAAAGGGAGGTTGTCATCGGGAGTTTCTGCATACGATGCACAGGTTAAAGGAGCCCTCGACATCATTGAAGACATCGGAAAGGAAGATGAAGCCTTTACCGAGGACAACCCGGACTCCTTGGAGGCTTCACTGGCCGCTCTCGTTTCGAATGATAAGGAAGCGGCTAAAAAACTCGAAACTTTAAAAGACCAAGTGATTCGTTTGGTATATGGGAACCGTCCTCTTACCCAAGCTCAAATCGAGAAGCTTGACAGCAAGGGCGTTGACATTGATGGCTACCGTAAGACGAAGGAGAAGCAGCTTACTAAGATTCGTAGTGAGCTGATTCCTAAGCTAATTAGGCTTGCAGCTCTTGAAGACTCTCTTGAAGAGTCTCTTAAGAAAGGTAAGAAAAAAGTCATTAAGCAAGACAAGAAGAAGAAAGAGCTTCGAACGATTGCTAAAGCTTCTCGCAAGAAAAAGCCTCGTAAGAAAGCTGCTAAGAAGGTTGATCCAGGACCTGCAAAGAATCGTCCTCTTGCAATTTCAAAATACCTGAGCAACGACTGAGAAAAAATTATTGACTAAGCCTCTAATAGCTGGTTATCTGCACTCAGCCTAGTTAGCTCTCCCGAGACTAACAGCGATTGTTGAAAGCAGGTAGCCAGCCGGAACGAGTGGCGACGTTCCCCTGTGGAAGACAAATTGTAGATTGTCGGTGGCTCGATAGTTGAAGGGAAAAAGTGGAGATCGTATCTCCCATTTCAAACTCCAATTATCCAAACCAATGGCTTGCGACTACGACAAAATTATCGCTTCTCTTCATGAAGAGAAGGAAACCGTGAAGGACATCGTCTATGAGAAGGTAAACACTTCAGACAGACTGGCTCTTCGTAAAATCAAAAGTGGAGGCGTCGTTCGCCGAAACCAAAACAACGACTCTGTCATCTATGGACAGGCTCGCCAAGAAGCAATCGCTTACCGAAATCTGGACCACGAGCCTCGTGAACTGATTGATGGTGAGATGCGTGGACGGAAGCTTAATGGCCGAAATGGTCTCTTCCAAACATCCATCAATGACCTCGATGACAATGCTTGTCATGGCCGAACCCAGATCGACTTCTCCCAAGGCTATCGCCGGATTGGAACCGAAGACTTCGGCCTCGATCTCGAAACGCCCGTGAAGTGCGCCCGTGATTTGGAGCGTATGGACAATGCTGAGATTGAAGGTTACTTCGACGGCTTCCGAACCCAGTTCACCGTCTATGGGATGGACAACTTTTCGGACAACCTTCTCAACCTCGTCATTGAGCGAGGAGAGGCCAACGCCTCTGTGCAGGGTCCCGACGAATTCGAAGTGAGTCGTGGAGGGTGGAAAGCTCCCCCCGAGAACCGAATCACCATCCACTTCCTTGAGGAGTATCGCGATCACATCATCTCTGAGATGAGAACTCTCAACCTCGAAGTGAACCCGAACATGATGCTCGAAATTGAGCTTCCTCTGATCGACTGGCTTGACGCCGTGAAAGAAGACCTCATCCAGATCCACGGAATGGTGGATGGCAACGGTCAGTCCCTCACACGCTTCCAGGGTGAGATGCTCAAAGACCCTGAATCCGACATGCGTGGCCGGAAGTACTCGGAATACGGAAACATTCGTTGCTACTTTAACGACGAACCTATTCGTGGTCACTTCCGTCAATCTGGAACAGACGGTAGCGGGAGCCCCACTTACAACTTCGTTCGGGTTTACCCAACCATCAACGACATTGGTGGTGAGGGTGGCCTCGTTCAAATCCCCAACCACGCATACCGTGAAGACACCATCGAAGTCGATGGAATCCAATACGACATGGTGACTCTTGCACCCCACATCCACCCTGCTTCGTTCCAACACTTCCAATTTGAGAAGCCCAAGAAGCCAATGGGAGGTGCCAACCATGGTGTGAACTACAACGTCGAGGTCATCGACAAAGCTTACATCCCGAACAACAAGCACAATGACATGTTCCAGCTTGTGGCTCGCCACGAGTTCCGGTTCAAGGCGAAATACCCTCAGCTTTCGGGCTGTATTGCATACAGGCACGGTCGCCGTCCTGGTTACGTCCTCCCCGTGGTTCGCCGCAATAAGATTGTCACTGAGACCAGCTTTGCCGGACCTGAGAAATACCGCCAGCATGACATCGTTGACAGCATGACTCTCGAAAACTGTGACGCTTGTGAAGATGGTAATGTCCCCCGTTTGGATGGACAGTGTGTTGATCCCAGTGACCTCGCTGACAGCTCTTTCCGTTTGGTTCCTGCCGGAACCTCCACAGTCATTTTTGATGACGCAGAAGGGAACAAAGTTGTTCGGATCGGAATTCGCCGTGAGGGTGAACTCGCTCAAGAATCTTCCGTAGGCGTCGCTGTTATCGCAGGGACGGCAAGCCCCGGAACCCACTACACCGTCGTAAGTGGCGGTGCAAGCCACACCTGGGGTGTCAACGACGATTCCGTCAAATACATTGAACTCCTGATCACCGATGGTTCTGGAGACGCAGACGTTGACATCGAGTTCACCATCGTTCTCTCAGCTCTCGCAGCTCTCGGCGATGCCAGCATTGTGAACGGGGCCGGGGAAGCTACAATCAAGATCAAGGATCTCTCCGACTAATCGTAAGAGACTCCTGCTTTTTCAGGGAGGAGGGATTTTATCTCTCCTCCCTTTTTTAACCTAAAAGCTCAACTAATTAAAATGACTAGGACTATCGTTATTAGGGTCGTCGGCTGCGTAAAATGCGGACCAGGCGGACCCCCAATGGCAGCGGGTGACTCCGTTCGCCTCAATTTGAATCAAGAGAATAATGAAGCTCTTGAGACAGACTTACCGGAATTCATCTTTGGGGTTGTGCAAGCCCCTGTTTTGGATGTTGAAGTGGTGGACCCTGAAACAGCTCAAGGTCAACCCGCAGCCCTCGTAGATGGGACCCAATACACCATTGACTATGAAGATGAAGATATTTCAGGGTATGTCCTGGAACCTTGTGACATCCTGACAATGGAATGCGTGACTTGCTGCGATGTTGTTAATAACAGGATCGACGAAGTGATTGTCTCACAGACAGATTACATCAATTCTGAGGTCAACCGGATTTTCACACGGATTGATTCTGATAAGTCTTTCGACGAACAAGCTCGTGAGTCCGCTGATGCCATTCTAGGAAATCGTATTGACCAAGAGACTGCTGCCCGCGTGGCGGGTGACATCGAGCCCGTGTTCACCTTTGCTGAAACTTTTGCAGGTTCGGGCGTTGTGAAGTTCAGTTACACTCCGAGATCTGGGGGGAACCCAATCGAATGGTTCAGCAGACAGCGACTCCCTGAAGAAAACTTTCACAAGTATGGAGTAGCTAAAAGAGACTCCGGTGATGCCGTCTCTTTTCAGGCCGTTGGGCAATGGGACAACCTTTCGTTCCTCGACAACGATGGTGACAACCTCTCAAATTTAGAGATGGATGTGAACACCTTCGAGATTCCTGAAGGCCATGGTGGGGTTTATGAACTGGTCCTAAATCCTCGATTCACTGCGGCTGCGGAGGCTAACAACCCGCTTATTGAGTTTGGAATCTCAGTGAATGATGCAGACCCAGACAATTCTCAAATCATTGGTGTGAGACTTGAAGACGGAAACTCTGTGGTTGCCAATGAGACGCTTGTGGTCCCCCTCCGATTGACACCTGAAGATACCGTTGGGGTGAAAGTCCGAAATAGCGCAGCCCTCCAAAATGCGCTGACAATCCCAGGGACGTTGACTTTGAAGAAAGTCGCTTCCCTTTAAGAATTTGGCGGGGTGGAATAGCCCACCCCGCTCAATATCTTCTTGGGATCGGGGAATCAACTGGTATATTGGTTTCACCTTAAACAAAACGACAATGAAAGACCACATCACCATCCTCTTTATTCTTCTCCTAATCGCTCTCTTGGGGCTGACTTCTTGTTCAGTCTCCTATAACCCTAGAACGGGCCGGATTAGCGCATCTGTAAACAGGTCAGAAGCCGCAAAAACCACTGCCGAAGCTGCTGATCGTTTCAATGAAAACGCAGTCGATCAAAACTCTGGAAAATAATCTCCAATGAAAGAATCTCTTTTTACGTTGAGGTATTTCCTCACTCGTCCCACTCCTGATGTGAGTTCAGCTCTTTCATTTTTAGATGAAGAGCTGGGACCTCGTCCCGGCGAAACGCCCCCATTATCAAATCCTGACAATCCCACGGGGGACGCATTTGGTCCTTTCAAAGATCTGAACCCACTTCTTGATTTTGACGACGATGGTGATGTCGATGAGGATGACCTTAAACAACTCTTCCCCGTGTCCGCTTATGGGAAACTTTCTAGGTGGATTCCTTGGGCTCGTGACGCCAAAACTCAACGCAATCGTGGAGCCTACCTCAGCAACGGGGGAATGCCTTGCGGACTCACTGTTCACTTCACTGCTGGTCATCCTGACGAATCGTTTGAAAATCGTTCAGGCCAAGCTGCTGATTCACCCTTTTCATACCTTTTCATTGTCCAGGACGGAACACTTGGGCAATCAAATCCGCTTAACCAAAAGGGAAAGCACTCAGGTTCCGAGAAAGCTGGTTTTCCGAATCGCGCCGACTACTACCTGGTCGGTTGTGAAGTTTCTTGTCCTGGAAAAATGACAGAAGTCAATGGCAAGGCTAAGTCTTGGTTCCCCCGCATGTTCGACCTTAAAGACTGTCGTATTGTCGAAGCTAAAGACAACATTAAGGCGGGTCTTTACTACAAGTTTAGTGACGAGCAGGAAGAAACTCTCTTTCAGCTCTGCCTCTGGCTCAAGTGGAACGATCCAAAAGGCTTCTCTTTTGACAACGTTCGAAGTCATGATGAGATTGCACCTCGTCGCAAAAACGATGTTGGAGGTTCGCTTTCAGCAACAATTGTAGAGTTCCGCGCAGCTTTGGAAGAGGCTTGGAAAACACTCCCAAAACCAGTATAAGATGAGTCAAAATAATCACGTTCTGAAGCAAGATGAATATGGTCGTGCTTCCCAAGTCAGCCCTCCCAATGTCCCCATTGAGGAGTATGCACCTATCACCCCTGTCCTCGGTGAAGAGCCATGCACCTCTTCTGAACTTGACCAACCAGCTCCTGGTTCAAAAGTCCCCCACAACATGGAAGACCTCTTGGCAACTGATGAGCCTATCAAGCTTTTTGGTAGCCTCGGGAAATGCTTCGCTACCTTTGCCGGAACCGGGGCTATTTGGGTCCGTAAGGGGAAAGCTGTCTTGAAGCCTGGAATCCCGATCAGACTTCACAGCTTGTGGCATAAGTGGATCAGGAAAGGTCCTTGGGGACCTGTCGCTCAATCAGATCCAAACCCAGCACCTTTCCTTGCCATTGGCGACAACCAGGGTTTTGGACATGGGATTGCAGGTCTCGAAGATGGTTCGGAAGCCGTCATCCGTCATGTCGATGGCATGTGGAGAGTCATCACTGTCTCCAAAGCAAGCAAGTCACACCAGGGTTTTATTTCAGAAGGAAATAACCTTCGGTTGACAGGGTATGACGCTCTCTCAAATCCTGGAGACGGAAAGGACATCAGCGACCTCAAAGCTCTTGCTGGAAATGGGATTGTAGTTTTGAAACAGATCCCAGCACCGACCACATGTGAATGTGATTGTGCTTGCGATTGCGGAACTGGAACAAGAATCCAAACGGTTGCCAACGTCTTAGAGATCCCTTCGGAGGGGAAGCACTCGCTGGTCTCCAATAATGGCGTTCTGTCTTTCGAACAGATCTCAGAAAACCCCGAACAAGAGAACTCTCTTTTCTAAGAAATGATCGGAATTACTCTTTCGTCGCCCTCTTTTTCTAAACTGGCAGAGAAAGCAAGGGAGCGGTTCTCAAAACACACGGGGCTTGAGTGTTTCGTGATGCACACCAATGAGGATAGGAACTACCATTATAAGCTGAACCTCCCAAAGATGTTCAACCACATCAAGGAGACCATTGTCTTTTTTGATGCAGACCTGTGGTTCATTCGTGATTGCGACCTTTTGCCTTTTAACGACCGTAAGGAGTTCTTCGCAGTTGCCGACCCTGGGAGAAAAGACCCTTATATTTTCCCATACCACGACAGCAAAGTCTTGGGGATTGACAACACCAGGTATTTCAACACTGGATTCTACATCTGGAATCAACGCCATATTGAAGCGTTTGCCGAAGCTCGTAGGCTTCTAAACAGTCACGGGAAAGCTATCAATGATTTTGGAGAGCAAAGCTGTCTGAATGCCGGAGTCCAAAAACACTGCAAGCTCTCCCTTCTACCGAACAGCTACAACTACGTTCCTGCCGCTGCCAATGCGGCTGCGGGATTTCTTGCCGCTCGTGACTTTGCGAGAGATGCCGCAGGTAAGTCCTCAGTCTATGGCGTTGCTGAAGAGATGCAGCTTGCTGCTGACATTGCGAGAAAAGCAACTGAAGATCTTTCAACGATCCGACAGGCTGGCGAAAGGCCGACACCTGTTGCCATTCATGCTGCGGGTTACTCTTTGGCTGAAGATAAAAAGCTCCGCGCACTCAAATACTACGCTGAAAAATACACCTACCAGCTCGACTAATGCACGCTCTTATCGTTACTCTAATGACAGACCCCGTAAGGGCTCTAAACTCTTCCTTTCTCAAGACACAGCTTGAGGGGTGGGGTTTCCATGTCACCCAGATTGAAGCTGTGGACTACCAAACTACCCGTTTCCGGGAGATCCCGTTGAGCCAAGACACCCACCTGACAGCGGGTGAAATCGCTTGTGCATATTCCCACCGCCTTGCCTATCAGAAGATGATCGAGCTTGGCAAAGACTGCTTGATCTTGGAAGACGATGCCTACTTTGAGAGCTGGATCAGCCACAAAGACTTCGAGCATGTTGAGCATGTGAAACTCCTCTGCAACCTCAATGATCAATTCGAGGCTGGTAATAAGAGTATTTATGAACTCGTTCAAGAGCGGGAACGGGATCACATCACCAAAGGGCTTCCCTGGGGGACGCAGGGCTACTACGCCACCGTTGAAGGTGCTAAGATCTTGCTCGAACATTCAAACCCTATCGTGAAGTCATCCGATCACTTACTTCATCATTTGTCTTGGGAAGGACACCTCAAAACGCTCCTTTCTAAAACACAGATTGTGAGACAGAACCCCGTGATCAGAAGTTTCATTGGAACCAGATGAAGTTCGAACTAATCAAGATCCCCTCTAGGCAAGATCCATCAGGAACAGATGGAGTGGACATGCTCCAGCACCCCCTCTCTATTGGGGCGGGGAGGCTTTCGAGTGCCACTAACTTGGCTTTTGAAAATGGCGCGATCAAGGTTAGGCCCGGATTTGATTATCAGTCTCTTGGGATCAAGGGGCAGGTCCAAGGATCTCACTTTTACTCCCCTTCAAAGGGCCTCTCAGCAGGAGTGTTTGCATCCAATCACACAGCCCTTGTTGTGTGTGTGAATGGTGTCTTGTTCCTCGCAGAGACCTCATACAACCAGATTGAATGTCCAGCGATCCCCCTTTGTGGAAACTACGACTTCTGTGGCCGGGGCGAAGTGAATATCTTCTCAGCAGAAAATTGGCTTGTTGCTCAAAATCTTCGAAGCCATACGATCTTCTGGAATGGTGAGGGATGCGCCAAGCCAAGCCCCGGAATGAGCGGCTGTCCTCAATTTGAGGAACACCTCTGCGTTGAGCTTAGGCCAATGGATGTGGACACAAAAGGCCCTGGAACAACTGAGCCCCCCACATCCATTCCAACATCTACATCAGTAGGCCCCGGCAACGGGGGGTCACTTGCTGACAAGAAAGCATCAATCATGAAAAAGTATCAAGATGTCTGCGGGGATTTCTCCGAAGGATCTCACGATACCTTTTGTATGGATGGTCGTGAAAACTATCTGATCAACGGAGCTGGGTTGGGGATCTACGCGCACGGACGAGTCCATCAGCAGAACCCTTTCGCAGTCTTTGTGAGTGATATGGTTCATAAGACGGGCTATAAAACCACAGAGGATCTGATCCTAATGGAAGAACAGGCCCTTCCAAGATATGGAGACCCTTTGACTTGGAACTCTGACTTGGGGGAAATGGTCGCCCTCCACGTTCTTACTTCTGGAGATTCGTCAAATGGTCAGGGGGATCTAATTGCTTACTTCTCTAATGGTGTGGCTCGTTACAACACTAATCAGTTCCCCCGTGATACCCGTTCATCGGGTAAAGGTGAGACAATTACTGAGGGGTGGGAGAAGAAGCGTCTTTACAACAGACTCGTGGAGGATGTTAGCGCGGTTGGACGGTATGCTGTTCGAGGTGTCTCCAATGACCAAGTTTTTCGATCTCCTCACGGCCTTCACTTCTTGTCGAGACTTCTAGGAAAAAAGACTTTTCAAACAGAGCAAATTGATCGGATCTCACAAGATGTGGACCCAATCCTGTCAAGCGATGATGAAGATTTACTCTCGGGGTCTGCTTGCGGTTGGTGGGTTGGTGGGAACAGGATTTTCAGCTCCGTTGGAATGAGAGTGGATCCAAAGATTTCAGCCTCTCCAATGGGTGTGGGGTTCGTTTCATACAATCAAGCCACTCGATTCACAGAGGACCTCACTAACATTGCAAGGTGGGAGGGCCTTTGGATCACTGATGCCTCTATCTCAGGCATTCATAATTTTCTAAATCTGAAAGACAGGAACACCAGTAACTCTCTTGGGTTTCTCTGTTCTAAAAACGGTGGTGAGGTTCTTTTTGCTTACATCAATAAGTCTCTTAAAGAGGACTGTCATTGTGGAAGTTTTAAGCCTATTGAATGGTCTCTTGAGACATGTCAAGAATCCCCATCCAATCACCAGACTCTTGACACCATCAAAAATGGGTCTCTTCAAGTGGTTGTCGGGACTCACACTAAGGCCATTCGAATCTTAATCAGGTCTGACAAGACAAACGATTGGGTCGAATATGGTTTTGAAAAAATCAATGTGGACAAGACCAAAAGAAAGACGATCCCCTTGGGCGAACCACCGTCTTCCCTAAACGATTCTTCTTGGTTTCAAATTCGAATTGAAGGTCTTGGGTATTGCGAAATTGAAAGGCTTCAACTCGAAGCTTCTGCCGGAAAAACAAAGTCTGGAGATAGTGAGGAAAACGAAGTATCATCAAACGTCTTAGGTCTTTTTGAGACCAACGAATCACCAGCCAAAGAACGATGGGAGAACCACTTAAAATCCAACCGCTAAAAGGAGAAGCCGCAACAGCCCTAGAAGGGCTCTCAGTAGGTGCGCTCTCCCGTCTTCTCAGTGTCTGCCTACCTCGCAATGGACAGATCGTTCATTTCGGGCCTACGCCCCCCTTTGATTCCAAGATGGCATGGCAAAAGACCAACGGAAACAACCACCCCGTAGGTGGCCTTCGATTCTTCAATGGAAGCGAATGGTTTGACCCCTCGGGCGTTGTAGCCCCAATCCCCGGAACTGAGTCTGAATCTGAATCGGGGGGTTCAGGTTCCGGCACGAAAGGAGAAAGAGGAGATCCAGGCCCCGAAGGGGGACCGGGCGCAAAAGGTGAACCAGGCGCAAAAGGTGACACTGGAGAAAGAGGGATTCCCGGAGAGCGAGGGGTTCCTGGGGAGAAAGGTGAAGTCGGAGACCGGGGCGCAACAGGGGCAAAGGGAGACACTGGAGAGCCGGGACAAACAGGTCCTATTGGTCCTGCCAATTTGGGATTTCTCGGAGGGACTGAGCCACCAACGGCAACGGACGGACAAACGGGCCAAATCTATTTCCAACAAACTTGGCCCTTGACTCTCTATGGACCCAAGTTCGCAAATTCATGGGGTGAGGGTTTTGCAATCGGAACTTTTGGCCCTCCCATTGAGACGCCATCCAATGGGGTTACACTAGCCCCAAACCAGCACCACTACATGGAGTTGTCAGGAAACAAGGTTCTTGCCGCTCTTGATCCAGGGCAAGGACCCTTTCAAACTTCGGCGGACGGTTTTGCTCAAATGCTGATCACTGTAAAAGTGAATGGTGGAAGTGCAGTCCTTCTCGATTTTTCAGCAACAGCGAACTTTGAAAAAACAGAGCCACATCCCATTCTAGACCCAGCACCTACGGCTGCAAAAATGGTCTCTCTAACCCCCGGCTACCACAAGCTTACTCTTGATAGGATCAAGGGTGTGTGGATTTTAAAACGATGAGAAGCATTGCACCAGAAGCGATCACCCTAAAAGAAGCGGGAAGGCTCATGGCTGAACCATTAGGGAAACGTTGGCCTAATGATCAAGATGAAATTGTCCACCGTGTCAACGAGCTGCGAACGCTGATCAGAAACCTGTTCCCGGACAACCCCATCTTCAGAAATGCGACTTACGCAATTCCTGTTAGTTCCTTCATTGACGCTGGAGGTTTTAAGTTCAGAGGGTTCAGTCTTCCTTTGGACCTCGCTGGAGTTGATGGGGTTTTTGTAGGGAAAGACCCTGTCACTCTTC
>Ga0307935_1000454_pt1 | contig 18339 bp, 16 predicted proteins | sample OrgLakmetageno92_FD_201827 | JGI IMG/M metagenome (GOLD analysis project Ga0307935, IMG submission 201827) | Saline water microbial communities from Organic Lake, Antarctica - #92 | ecosystem: Environmental > Aquatic > Non-marine Saline and Alkaline > Saline | place: Antarctica: Organic Lake...
ACCCTTTAGTAAACGCGCTATCCATTGGCTCAATGAAGCACGAAGACCTGAAACTTGCCAAGGCCTCAAACCCGGGCGACTTAGTTATTCTCTTCGGCGCCAGAACCGGCGCCGATGGAATCGGCGGTGTTTCTGTCCTTGCATCTGAAACTTTTGAATCAACAGGGCCCACCAAGCGTCCAGCGGTGCAGGTCGGTGACCCATTTGCAGAAAAAGTACTGATTGAGTGCTGCCTTGAGCTGTTTCACGCAGGTGTAGTTGCAGGTATTCAAGACCTAGGTGGTGCCGGTATCTCCTGCGCAACATCAGAACTTGCCTCAAACGGTGGCAAGGGCATGCGCGTTCAGCTAAAGAACGTGCTCTTGCGCGATGAGTCGCTAACCCCAGAAGAGATTCTGATGTCAGAGTCCCAAGAGCGTATGTGTGCAGTGGTTCCAAAGAAGAAACTAAAAGAATTCGAGAAAATCGTAAACAAGTGGGAAGTTGAATACTCCGTACTTGGGGACGTCATCGACGAAGACCGACTGTACATCAACTGGGGTCACGAAGAGATAGTCAACGTGCCCCCAAGAACCGTTGCGCACGATGGACCGGTCTATGAGCGGCCAGTTGCCTACCCTGCCTACCAAAACGAACTCAATGAAAACAGCTCTACGAAGCTTCCAAGAGCAGCAAACGCAACCGAGCTTGCAACCCAGCTCGTGCAGCTAATTTCAACCCCGAACCAAGCTGACAAGAGCTGGATCACGGCTCAATATGACAAGTACGTGGGCGGGAACACAGCACTTTCGATGCCAGATGATTCCGGCATGATTCGAGTCTCTGAAGAATCGGGACTCGGTGTTGCTCTAGCGACAGATGCCAACGGCAAGTACGCCTATCTAAACCCCTACGAGGGAGCCAGGCTCGCACTCGCCGAAGCCTATAGAAACGTTGCTGTCACCGGAGCAGTGCCAAGAGCAGTAACTAACTGTTTGAACTTTGGTAGCCCTGAAAACCCAGAAGTCATGTGGCAATTCAAAGAAGCAACTGCCGGTCTGGCTGACGCTTGTCTTGAACTAGGCATTCCTGTAACAGGTGGAAACGTCAGCTTTTATAACCAATCGGGCGATGTCGCCATCTACCCGACTCCCGTTGTCGGTGTCCTGGGTGTTATTGACGATGTTGCAAGAAGAATCCCGTCGGGTTGGCAGGATGATGGCAATAATATCTATCTTCTCGGAACCACCTATGACGAACTAGATGGTTCAGCCTGGGCCAAAGACATTCACGACCACCTAGGTGGTCAACCGCCAAAAGTGGACTTAGCAAAAGAGAAACTGCTCGCAGACCTATTACACGGTGCAAGCATTCAAGGGCTGATTGAATCAGCCCATGACCTTTCAGAAGGTGGTCTTGGCATCGCAGTGCTAGAGGCATCACTTCGGTTCAACGTCGGTGCCAGAATCTGGCTCGGTGACATCCTTGACCGTGATGAAATAGATCAGACGTCAGCACTTTTCTCAGAGTCTCAGAGCAGAGTGCTAGTCAGCGTTGGGCGAGAAGACGACGTGAAGTTCCAAGCCCTTTGCGAAGCGAGAGGCGTACCTTGTCTCCGCATCGGTGTTACCGATGCGACTTCAGGACTAGTTGAAATTAAAGACATTGCGGATCTCAAGCTTGATGATATTCGTCAGGGTTGGTCTGGTGTGATGAGCGAATTGTTTGGGTAGCCGCGAGACTGGCCGCTGATCGCCTAAGTCACCGATAATACTTATATTGTATCTGATTGGTGATACAATGTAAGTATGAAGAGTACCCAGGCTCTGCGAGAGCTTTCAGATGTCACCGGATCTCAATGGGGTTTGGTCACATCAAAACAGGCCGAAAGACTAGGTGTCAGTCGGCTCAATCTCTCAAGACTCGAAGCTCAAGGACAGCTAGAGCGTGTCCGCCAGGGAGTTTACAGAGACAACGGATCCCCCGCCAGCAAGACCACCGAACTCAGGGCTCATTGGTTGAGCTTTAATCCAGCACTGCTAGCACATGAACGAATCAAGAATTTGGAGGGTGAGGCGATTGTTGCCGGAGCCACCGCCGCTTGGCTCAGGAACGAAGGTGAATTTAGGCCAGAGCCTTTCACTTTTTATTACCCCCGACGGTCGCAAAAGGCAGCGACTGGCATCAAGGTCAAGAAAGCACAAGTTGCCAATGAAGATATCGATCTAAGCCAAGGGATACCAGCAACCAATAAAACTCGCACGGTTATTGATCTGTTCAAGGAGGGCCGAGACCTCGGTAGCATGGAGGTCTTGATGCGCGATGCTGGGCTTAGCGGCCTAGACATTCAAAGACTGCGCGAATCAACGGTTCAAATTTCGACAAAATACGGAATTGCGGCCAAGTCTTTTGCTCTCCAGCTGGAACAAATGTTGCTATCTGCGCCAATGGCTGATTTTCAAAGGCTTGGAATCCAAGACTTTTCGGAGATCAAGCGCGTTTCGGATGAACTTGGAAGGCAGCTGAAACAAATGTCATCCAACATCACCTCGGCGGTGTTGCCAGAAGGTATGGCACAGACTGTTGATAGTTTCAAGAGACTGCAAGAAGAGATCACTAAAGTTACAGGTCCAAACGAGAAATAGATGCGAGCTACGCGATGCAGTACCGAACACCCCAAGATTTCGAGAAGGCACTCAAAAGTGCTATTAAACGTAGGGTTGGTTCTGATTCCAGCGCCTACAACAAAATGCTCCAGGAATTTGTTTTTGAGCGCTTCCTGACTCGCATTTTTATGGAGGAAATCCCCTCGTTTGCGCTCAAAGGCGGGATGGGGCTATTGGCGCGAATCCCCGATGCCAGAACAACGACAGACATTGACCTTAGCGCCACGCGCTTGGGTATGGATGAGAGCGTCAAAAGACTAGTCAAACTCGCGTCCGTGGACTTAGAAGATTTCATGACCTTCCAATTCAAATTATCAGAACCAATGTCAATGTCCCAGACACAACCGGCAAGAGAGGGTGTGGTTGTTCATTTCAGTGCTCTCCTAGGAACCACGGTTAGCGATATTAGGTTGGAAGTGGTCAGACAACCAGAGTTCTCAAGTTCAATCGTTAAGGCTTTGCCGGCGCGCAGACTGGGATTTCCAGGGCTTACCCACGCTGAATTTGTGATGATTCCAATCGAGCAACAGATTGCCGAAAAGGTTTGTGCAACAGTTCAGCTTTATCAGGGTCACGAATCTTCGCGAGTCAAAGACCTAATTGATTTGGTGGGAATTGCCCGATCGCTGAGCATCAGCAAGAGAGGGCTCAAGCAAGGTCTTGAAAACGAAGCCCATTTTAGAAATCTTCAGATTGGTGAGACTTTCGAAGTCCCCAACAGTTGGCGGACCAATTACCAATCAAACCCAGAACACGGGACAGCACCAAAAGAATTGAGGGAAATAGGTGCTGCGACAAAGTTGGTCAACACAATGCTTGACCTGGGAAATGAGCAGCCGGCTGATTCCATTTGGAACTACAGCACCTTGGAGTGGGAACGCCCTTAGGGCTTCATTCGCGCATCGTTTCCAATCAGCTGAACCATGGGTCTAGATTGCACAGTTTTCACAAAACCCAATTCTGCGGAGTTCCACTCGTCTTCGCTTAAGTTATTCACATTCACCTGTTTGCCGATAATGTCTGATGCATCGCCCGCAATTTCGAATACCAAGGACCGATCGAAACTCCCTATAAGCAAAACATCCACATCCCCGGGGTCAGATCCTGACTCACCCAAATATCGAGCGGCCCACGATCCATAAATGAAGGCAGCTGTTAGGCCCTCGATAGCATTGAATTTCCCCGAAAGCACTTCAAGAGGCCCAAAGGAATACAGGATTATCTCTGACATCGAAGCATAAAGAGGGTGATCATCGTTCACCTTGGCCAACCTAAGGTTGCCAGCTGCCCTGACGGAAACGATCCCAGCTTCTTGCAGGCGGCGAATCTCTCTAAGCGCTGTTGGGAGTGAGGTTGCAGCCCTCTTTGCTAGGTCGCTCACGCTGAACTCATTTGAAGGGTTGGCGAAGAGCACACCGAGCATTCGTCCCTGAACTTCACTACGAAAAATAGGCATCAAACCTGCTGGCATAACTTTCATATAGTGAAACCTAACACTCGTTTATTGCAAACACCAGAGGCTAAAGATGGCGAAAACCTAACGCATGTAAATGCTGTGGAGTAACCGGGGGCTAGCTGTTGCTAGCTAATTGGCCTTCAAGCCCTTCAGGGCTCTAGATAGGTAACCGGAAAGAACCAAGAACGCAACCGGATACAACATCGCATAGGTCAGTGTGATCTGATCAGACAGCACCCCAACAACGGTTGGCCCCACAAAGTAAGCACCAATCGAAATCACGCCAATTCTTGCAATGCCAACCGAAGGGGCAACGCCCTTGAGGTTGGCAGCACCAAGAATGAATGCTGGAAAAATCGGGCCAATTGCAATTCTTGCAAAGAAGAACCCGGTGTTCACAAGAATGATCCCCAGAAGTGGGAAATCACTGGAGAGCCAAATACCAGAGAGCATTAAGACACCCCAGAGCCCACCACCAACAACCCCCAAGAACCGAACCACTTGATAAGGCCCAAACCTCTCTATCCAGCTGTCGCCCAGAAACCTGGAAAGAATCATGGCAAGTGCAAAGGTTGCAAAGGCAGAAGCGTAGTAACCGATCTCGACACCCATTTCATCGCGCAGCAACAACGCTGCCCAGTCAGCCGCAGCACCCTCGGCAATAAAGGTTCCAGTGGCGCCAATGCCAAGGATCCAAAGCGGCCAGGCCGCTTTGCCAAACCATGGCATTGAGCTCTTGGCGTCTGGCTCTCCAAAGTGGTTATCAAGATCAGGTGCAAGTAAATATCTAGAGGTCACAATAAAAACAATTAGCCCGACACCTGCCACCCATAACAGGTTGTCCCTGGGGGAAATATAAAAAGCAAGCCCAGCACCCAACAAAGTGGTTGCAAGTGTTCCAACGCTCCACATTCCATGAAACGAGGTTATGTAGCGCCTCTTTAGATGATTCTCAATGGCGACAGCCTGCGCATTACCTGCAACATCCAGCGCTGCATAACCAAAGCCCATGAAGAACAGCCCCGCCACCAAAACCAGCGGCGTAATACTCAAGCCCATGATCGCAACTCCAAGCGGGACCACTATCTGAGCCACAAAAAACACCGGTCTTGAACCAAACCTGTGGATTACTCTTCCAGAAAGCTGAGCCCCGAGAACTGCTCCAATGGAGCTTGCAATCAACACCAAACCAAACTGAGTGTCAGATAACTCATTGGCTGTTTTAATCTCAGGGATTCTAGGTACCCATGCCATAGAAACACCACCCATAACAAAGAACTGCAACCAAAGTGCATTGCGTGCTTTGGTGGCGAGGAGTTTGGCCACAGGTGCAAGATTAGTCGAGGACCAATACCTCTAAAGAAACTTCTGATCTGGGGTTGTGTCGCAGTGCCTCTGAAGAAAGAAGCAGTAGCCAAAGGCCCCGGCATTCCAAAGTCGAGCAAGCCTTGGCGAACACGCCCAATTGTGTCCGTTTCCGTTCATCAAATAAAAACTGAAAGGGCTTGCAGAGATTTTGAACTTCGGCAATTTTTACCTATTTTGTCAAACGAGCTGACATCTAGGCACGCTTCTGATTTCTTAAATGGGCCGCGGCGGCGTAAACGAGAGTCTTACCCGACAACCTCGACACGAAGAATTCACCACGCGAAATAGCCTTGTGACCGAGTCGCCAAATTTTCCTTCGTTCAAAAAAATGTCACAGATCCAAATCAAATAGCCTGACATCGTCCCAGGTCCAGTAATGTGCGCCATTGAAATTGCTTTGCCCGCTAACATTGCCTGATCGCTGTTTCAATTCAGTGGTCAATGGGCTTAAGCTCCAATCCTCGCCCTCAAAGTGCACTTTGGATTCGCTTATCACCCGAGCGGTAATCCGACTGTCTGAGATGAACTGAATGTCCTGGCCGATCAGTCGATTAAGAACTTCTCGGATGTCGAATTGGGTGCTGCCCTGCTTTGCATGCTGCCAGTTGCTTGACTGCTTAAACGATTGAGGAACGACTAGCACATTTTGCAAAATATGAGCGATCAGTTCCTGCCCCCGCATTTCGATTTCTGCTGCGTTCCAATTGTTTTTATCGATAATCCAGTTCTGACTGACCTGCAAACCAGAATGATTTTTATACACTCTTTTCTTCTCTTCGAATAGCTTGTTGCCTAGTTCCTGGTTGTGCCTGATTAGCGTCAGATTTCCCAAGTGGTTGACATACTGACGATGAATCTCGTCCCCACCCTCTCCTAACGCGTCTCTCCAATGCTCTCCTAAAGTCTGAGGCATAATGTGCTCAATCTGGAGGTTCGTATCATCCCAAGCAGGTCTGGCCTTTGTTAGAGCCTCTTCTACTAGTGAGAAAATCAGGCGTGGATAGGTGCCCGATCTGCCAAAATTGTAGAAATTCATTCCGTTAAGGCGGGCCGCGACTTCGTCGTCATTTGGGAGTCGCAACGCATACTCTTGACTCGATAGCTGGATGAAAATTTCGTTTTGCAGGTCATCCGATTCGCACAGGGCCGAAATTCGAGATCCAAGAACGGGGAAAAATTTGTTCTCAGCCGCCGCCGCACCGATGACTCTTCTTCGGAGCAAGTACGTACGAAGGGACTCGAGAATGAGGCGAATACTGGAATCCGATAATTTATCGTTTTGCCAAGCCGAAATCAGCTCCGCTAAGTAAGAATATGCCGGGCTGACTCCAATGAGCTGCAAATCGAATAGCAGCTGGTCAACCTTGTCGTCACCTGAGGAATCGACACCACTAACAATCGCGTACGGCCCAGAAAAAGCTACAAGTTCATTGAGAACTTGCTCGACATGCTTCTCCCCGATTACAACCTTTAGCTGGACGTAGAGCTCCTTAAAATTGCTCTCCTTGGCAACTTTGTAACTTCTGTGTTGGTCCGCCTGCATCCAGTCACGGAGAAACTCTGATATTTTGCCTGGCATACGCTTCTCGAGAGCGAGCCAATATTTTTTGTAGAGGTCAGTTTGTTGGGACGCACTCATTCCCATGAGGAGGAAGTTGCGAGTCAAATCGGCAAGAGATAGCGGCTTGCCCAGTGAATTCATGGACTCAAATATCTCTTGTGGATTTTCCCAAGGGTTTCTGTCTGGCTCCAGCTGAATGGAGATTATTGAAAACTTGCTCAATCCATGCCCTAAAAGATCAATTCGACCACGCTCAGAAAGGGCGGATAATTGACGAAGAAAGAAGCTGTAGTTTTTGTACACGGATGAATATCTGAGCCCTTCAGGCACCTCAAGCTTCAACGCCAGTAGCCTGTAGGCCTCCCAGTCCGTCTCCACCTGTTTTAGCTTGACTTTGAATTCAGAGTCTTCTGTTGTTCTCTCGTTTTCCAAGTACTTCTTCTGTATCGAATCTTTGAACTTTTCATCACCAACACTATCCCTCAAGGCCATCAGGAATAGCATTGTGGTCGTTATTCTCTGCTGCCCGTCGGTGAGAATGTATCGATCTGGTACCCCGAATCCTGCCTCCTCAACGACGTAGACGATGCTCCCAAAGAAATGCTCGGCGTATGTGTGTTCTGAGTTGGATTTAGCAACTCTGGAAACGTCGTTGAGGAACACCTGACAGGTGGATTCTGACCATTCGTAGTTTCGCTGGTATGGCGGGATAAAAAAGGTCACATCGTTATTGGACAAAGAACTGAGAAGATTCGATGGACTAGCACGCACAGTCTTGCCCCCTTGATTAACTTCATCCTCACACCAAGGATGGCATAGAAATCACACATTACCAAACGAGAGCCATCGCATCTCAAATTTGCGTTCGGTTAGGTCTTATGGGGATTTAGGAATTTGCCAGAGCGAAAATTGCGCGCCCTATGACTTTCATGAAGCGATCCTGTTTTGCACTGTAGCTCAGGATCTGAGACGAAGCGTCATCCGCATCCCGCTTTAGGCCGATAAGAGCTCGAATTATGGCTTCATTTAGGTCGGAGCTTCCAATAAATTGCTCCTCGGAATCCGCCTTGGCTTGGGCAGCAATCTTCTCGTTTGCCAGCAGCTTTTGGTTTACTGAATCAATGATTATTCAACCGGAGACAGTTGAGCCATTGGAGAAGTCAACAATCTCATTTACTCTTGCAATTGCTTCTTCTAGAAGCACTAGCTTGGGGTCCCTGGCCTCGTGACCAACTAGGGCGGGAAATGGCCCGATAGCGCCTGAATCGCCAATCAAAAAACTCTGCTTGGCTTCCTCTGTGACCTGGTGTCTGATCAGTTCTAAATCACTCAAGTCGATGAAAGATTCAGGAGCAGAGTCTGCGAGTACCTTTTCAAGCTGCCTCAAGAAAATACTTAGCCTCTCAAGGTCCGTGTCACCGTAGTAATAAATCTGAGACAAAAACCATAAACTTTAACGTAAGAACCTATGTCCTTGCGAAGAGTTTCCAGACGGTCTACTTCGAACCCAGTATCACCCACCCCTAGAGCCCCTAGACAAGTGTGACAGCCCCCAAAACTTCTATTTCGTTCCCAATACGTGCCCAACGCGATTCCAAATACCTGTGGATAAAGCAAAGTCCTCGCCGAGCATTTCCCCTAATTTTTTCCGATGAACTGTGAAATTTGCGACAGGAACGCACCCCTCAGGGCTTTCGAGCTAGATTCCGGTTGGATTCTCATTTGTCGGGATTGTGACCCGAGGTCAATTTGGTTTTTCGAAGTCCGCAGGGGCAACTAAAAGAATTTTTGCAAGGACTGTGGCTAGGTCAAGTCGTCCACGTCAATAAGCTAATCGGCTATTGACCTGAACGCCAAAAATCTATCAGATTCTTGATTGAGTCCTGAAACACTGCGGGGGCTTCTACGCCCAGAACAATCTTGCCCTCTGAGTTCAATAGCAAGCTAACCTCAATATGTTCTATCTTCTGTCCACTTCCGCCATAGAGAACGACAGTCCTTAGAACCTTGTATTCGGGGTAGTAGTGCTTGAGGTAGGTCTGTTCAATGTTGGTGAAAGTCTCGAGCTGCTTTATACCCGTCAAAACATTTACGGCTCTTTCGCCTTCAATGTTTATAATTTCAAGCCTGGCGATGTCAATGACGATGAGGTCAGGAATTGCAATCTTTTCAGCATCTTTCGGCATGTAGCCATCTTCATTTGAAAGTCGCTTTCCAACTGCCAGAGGCTTACCTTCTGCGGTGTAGAAATACCCACGCTCGCAGCCAGCATGATTCTCATAGATCGAGAAGCCTTCAGAGAACTCTTCTACGGCGAGATGAACGAAGATTGTTCCAAGTTTTTCGCCAGTGCTCTCGTATCGCCAATATTCATCAGGAAACTTGGCTTTTGGAACTGGAATCCCTTCAATCTCAAGATTTAGATGATTCGCAATCTGAACAAACTTATTCGTACCTCTAACCATGCTTGGTGAGAGCCCATGTCGTGTGATTTGAATTCTCCGAGTCCAGCCGAGCTTCCTCAAGGTGGCCGCAATTAGGGATAAGGCCCCAATATTGGGGTCGTGTGCCAAACCCCCGGCTTTGAAAAGTCTTCCCGAAATAGTTATTAGGTCGTCACCGACTTTTTCAATAAGAATCGGCACGTTACCATCAGGTGGCCTTCGCATCTGAGCCTTGTAGTCAATAAGCTCATCAAAAGACTTCCAAGCCTCAAGAGAGCCTTGGCTGTCCGCTTTTCCCATGAATTGAACTCCGAGAGTTCTGAAGCACCTCGTGCCAAAAATGTTGGTCTGAGTGGGTTCTGCCTTCTGGGCAATCTGAAGGTTGTAGAGCATTGTCGCGTCTACACCTGGATAAAACACTTCCAAATAGACAAACTTGGTCGCTCGTTGAAACACGCCAGTATTACGACTTTCTGAGTCGTCTGTCTTCGTTTCCTCAATCGCATAGAGAGGGCGGTCAGTTGCCTTTGGCTCTTTGTCTTGAAAATAGACCAAATAGTCAACGAAGCTTGAGTTGCCGGAGATGATGCGTAGATACACGTTTTCAATAGCAGGTGAAGTAACACCAACGATTTTGTAGGTAGAAGTAAATAGCGATGATTCATTCAGGATGGGGATAATTCTTAGCCTGTCAAAAAAGGCAGCTATGCCCTGGCCTTTGATGAACTTGTTGAGGATTTGGCCAACGACTTCTTGCTTGGGTCGTTCTTCAGTAAGAATCCAAAGCGTCTTAGCCATTGCTATCCGGCCTTTCGGAAAATCATTATGTATTGGTGAATCTGATTTGCTACATACGCGTATGGATATCCGTATGGGTAGAGATTCACCGACTGGTCAGCCCAGATTTTTGTGCCCAAATACTGAAGCCCGGGAATGGAATTCAGGTCTTCAATAACTCTGGCATGCAAGAGATTTGCATTTGCCTTGTCGGGTTGCAGGTCTTTGATGAAGACAACTACATGGCCTTTGTGCTTGAGATGCGGAAGAGCCTCAACGACGCTTTTCTTGAAAATCGGGTAAAACTCTTCAATCTGCAAATTACCTAAATCTTCTGAAAGATCAGTAAATGGGGTAGGGGCCGTGTCAAGCTTTCGTTTTGCTGACTCGCCAGTCTTTTCACGGTTCATCATATCCCCATAAGGTGGGTCAATCGCAATCAGGGAGAACTTCTCGCCTTCAAGGGCCTTGAGTAACTGGTCAGGCTTTTCAAGTAATTTCATTGAGTCACCCGTGATGGTTTTCTGCTCTTTAAGCTTTAGCTCTTCGTTGGCTTCTTTATAGACATTTATATATTGCTGGCTCAAATCCACACCGATTGCTCGGCGGTTACAAAGACTCGCACCGAGGAGAGTTCCACCAACACCCATGAAGTAATCAAACACGAGCTCATTCTCTTTTGTGAAGAAACTAATAATTTGTCGCAGGAGCTGCGGTGGCTTAGGTGCTGGGTGAATTTTTCTAATGTGATGAGCGTATGACTCAGGGCCAGATGTTGAATACCGGGTGCTGATTACCGAGTTCAAGAAGAAAGTCCATTCTCCTCCCGACAGGTCATTGAGGGGATTTCCTAAGTGGTATTTGCGCCCATCACTTACCTGGATTACCTGCCCTGATGAGCCGATGATTGTTGCAGTGTCAAGTTGCTTGCGAACCCATGTAGGAAGAGAGTCAATTTGCTCCTTGGTCAAAATATCTTTCGCTGGCTGGCTTTCTTTGGAGGCGTCGTTCTTGGCTATGCGGCCTTTGTTCTTTTCCTGACGAACCTTTGTCTCTAAGAGTGAGTTAAAATTCGCTGCTAAGTCGTCAAGGAGTGATTCTTCAGCTTTAATGCCTTTCTTTTCAAGGAATGTAATCAACGCATCGGTGTCAATGAGTACTGGTTTTTTCATTTGTTCATCGCAATCAGATATTCGAGAACTTGACGTTCATCATTGGCGGTTCGCTTATAACGGCGGTAGGGAATTTTTCGGAAGTTGAGAGACCTTTCGTCTCCATGCCTGCTCATAAGTTCAATTAGCTGCTCCTCCCTCAAGAGCCCATCGCTGCTGTAGCTAATAACTACTGTATTGAAATCGGCATTTGCGAGAAGGAAGTCAAACGAGTCATAAACGGAGTTTTTACGGCAGTATGCGGATTCACCAGATTTATCAGCACGTGTCCCGGTAACACCCTTTAGTTCTGGGTGGTCGTATTTTGCGAGAGATTCAAGTAGGTGGTAGTTGCTGGAATACTGACGCCCGTTGTAGGGGGTATCGAGGTAAAGCACATCACCCGAAATCTGATGAATCAGCTCATTGGCATCCGCATTGAAAATTTGGTTTGGGTTGGCTGATTCAACTATTTCAAGGTGACTCAATGTAATTGGCTTCAATGCCCGTTTATCCCAATGCTTAAGGAAGGCGCCATACGTTCCAGTTGTATTTGACACGGAAGGAACATCTTCAATGAGGCTGGCTAAAAAATAGAAGGACTCCGACTCTGAGATGTCTCCCAAGTCCAACCATTTTGAGATAGTTTGGCGAATTCGGTCGATTTTCAAGGCGTTCTCCACCGAAAGGTATAAACGACCATCTTCTCCAGCAGGGCTATACGAGTGTGCCATGAAGTCATTAGGCGAGAGTTCTGCCTCGGATACCTTGATGGAGTTAAGGAATTCAATGGGGTCACTTCCGAGCTTCTTTGCGAGACTCTTGAACTCGGGTCTTTTGGGCAGGCCATTATGGGCAGCATTTAGGACATAAGAGAAATATAGAATGTCATTACTGATGATTCGGTGCGAAGGCTTGAACTCACGACCAACCACACCTGTGCCAGCGAAAATGTCACAGAAAACTTTCGAGTTAGGTGCTTGCGAATCGACGACCGAACGTATCTCAGACAGGAGATTAATTTTTGAGCCGATGTATCGCATCAAACGCCACCTGACTGCTGCATAAATAAGAAGTGCCCTCTCGGCTTGATGGTGCGTCTGCATTACAAGACAGTGGGCTATTGATTCAAATTTTACTCTCCTCAACCGACATTATTCAGCGTCACTGTCGTTACTCCACTTTATGAAGTAGCCACTGTCACTATCCGATCTCTCACAAAGGTTTAGCTCTTCCCTGCTCAAGTAGGCAGGAAACCAAGATCCCCTGGTGTTGCCAGTTGGTCCATTGGTCTTGACATAGAGCAGGTTTGAATCCGGGCAGTACTGAATGTCTCCATCTATTGCCATTAGGCACTTTAGTTGCAGTGCTACTGCATCGTGGTAATAGAGAACTTCAGCTTGGGACCTTGCGGTTACCCGCAAGGAGTATGGAAAAATCAAATCAACCTTTGCCTGATAAGGCTTTTTATCTCTCATCACATCAGCCGGGAGAGATTGAAGGCGTACGGGCGGAATGAGTTAACATGAAAAGATGATGAGGGCGAGGTCGTCGTTTGACATCCTAAAAACAGCTCTTCACTCTTTGCAAAGACAATTTTGCCCGCCTCTTTAATCGGCTGGTATTTTTCATCCCTAGACCATTTGGCTACGTCCGTAAGGCCGTCACTTTCACCCACCATGATCATCAGTTCGAGTCTTAATTGGTCTCGTATAGTCTTAATCTGAGAAAGCGCCCCATGATTGTTTAAATACTCGAGGTGCAGGCAAGTGCTCCGCTCATCGCGATCGACCTGCTTATTAGATTGGATGAGTTCTACTAGATTCTCGGGAAACAAGAGCTTAGGCGGCTTCTCTAGAGAGGTTTTATCAGGGCTTTTTGGACGAAATATCCCGCTTATAGTTTTCTCGGTTAGCTCAGCATAGAGAGATGGGTCAGCAGCCTCAAGTTTTGAGTGAAAGTACTTGTTGCTTGGTTTCCCTACTCCCCAATTTGCGACACCTTCAATTCCAGAAGCGGATATAGCAAGAGCACCCAGCTCAATTTCGATTTTTTTCTGAGACGTCCGAAGACTACTAATACTCAATTCGTAGTCGTCCAGTTCAGCTTTCTTCTCAAGTTCTGAGTATGTGGCCTTGCGAAGTTTTCCATCGGACTTTTGCCTCTTGAGGTCATCAGTCTGTGCCGTGAGTTTTGCTATTCTGTCTGATTCCATTACGGCCAACTCGATCGAGTCCCTGAAGGAACTGGCAGGGTCGCCGCCGTCCGTTCTGAACCACTCACCGTTGACTCGACGGCTTGCCGATCTGCTATGAACAAGAGCTTCTGCATGGGAAACATCAACGCACTTGTATCTGGCGGCGATAGCCAGTTGCCTTGGGTTGCCCGTTTGGTGCTCTCTTAGACGCTCCTCAGGCGTCCTGGGATCTCCCACCCTGCCGATTTTTACTAAGTCGGATGTCTTCCCTGACTGGTGTTCTTTTTCGGAAATCACATAGATGTGGCCTGACTTTGTATTGGACATAGTTTTCCTACTTTCCATAACGATTCGCCATTGCCACGGGTTTGTATACCCCAGAAACGCCGGTCTTGGGCGTGATGTATCCATATCTCACAAGCCTGAAACGAAGAGCCCCGTGGGTTACCCCTAGCCTCTTGGCAAGCCGATAGAGAGTGACGCCCTCGACCATGTGTGCATGATTAATTAAGGCTGTGTACTCCTCTGCCTCCTTTCGATATGCACTGCCGCTGCCTCTAACTTTTTGGGCTAAAGGCTGTAGCTCCAATAATTTCTCAAGAACCCACGGACTAGGTTCAATGTAACTGGGCTTCAGCTTGACTAGATGAGAGGGTGGTGCGGGAAACTGAATACCGGAATCACCGGATGCGATTCGGTAGCTCGCAGCCTTTTTCCTTAGCTGACGGACCCGTTCGCGACTTATGCCTCGAGCTTTTGCTATTGATTCGTAGGTCCAACCTAGATTTACAAGATCAAAAATTATCGGCATGAGTTCTGTCTTTGACGCATGCTGGATTTCAAGTTCTACCCATCCTGGAATTGTCTGGTGCTTTTTTATTACTGCCATTATTTACTTTTCTCTTTCTGTTGATTGGTTTATTTGACTTGAACCTAGATCCCAAAGCTGACGAGCAATTGGTTCAGCTATTTGGATAACCTTCACTAGCCCATCTGCAATCGCCTTATCTAGTGCATCGCTTTTAGCGAACCGCGACCCGTCCCAGTAACAGGCCCCGATACAGTTCCCGAAGGCATCGAATGTGATGGCAGCCAAAGCAAGAGGGCGGCCCCTGTGATTTGTAATCACATGGGTTGTTGGCATTCTCGCGGCCGGAATCAGCTGGTTTCGAAGCCCGTTCTGGTTTAAATGCGGTTGGATTTCTCCTGCTGCGAGAAGGTCATCAAAATCGGGAAGTTGGTCTGCACAATCTTCACTGAGAACCCTGAAACTTTTGCTCAAACCAAGACCCTTTCCCCCGCCGTTCAGCTGCCGCAGCAGAGAGAGATCCGAAGGCAAAATCCAAATAATTTGACCCTCTAAATCATGAAGCGAGTACGTACTTATCAAGTCATCCAAGGCATGCCTAAGTGCAAGCAATATGGTTGAGCTATTTATCGCACTATCTAGAGTTTTGTTCCAACCTGAAGCCAGGACGCCATTTATGACCCTGGGGCCTTCCCAGCACATTTGGGGATAATCGTGCCTGGCACTATCTTTCACGATTTTAACTTCGTTTTTGTGGGCTAGTTGAAGCAAGACAGTCTCGTCCAACAGCTTGACCACTGAAAGATAGGGTCGCCCGCCAGGCCAGTAAGTTACGTTCATCGGGCGTCCCACTAACAGGGTGATTGGTCGTAAGGGAGGGATTCTCGCAAGAAGATACGATAGTGCTGGGAGTGGCGCAAACGAACCGGGATTCCAGAAGGCACCCGCAAATTGCTTAGTCATCGGAGTTCTCGTTTCGATTTATTTGACTAATGTCCAGCCCCAAAGCATCGAGAGCCTCTGGCCAGGTATCGGTGATTTGATCAAAAATAACGCCGCGTTGACTTGGGCCTCCTGGGAACGCAGGATTGGACTTGTCGCCTTCTCGGGTGGGAGCAATACGCAAGTCAGTTCTGACAAAGCGGCTCCCTTGCCATCGGTAGATTGTTTCTGAATCGTCGGCTTTAACCTCAAGCATGAACATCGATCTAGGCTCACCCCGGTGATTAACCGAAGTCATATAAAATCGTCCCTTTTCTGCCTCGTCCTTGGCGAGGGACAATGACTGCCGTGATCGCAACATTTGGGCTATGGACACCTTTTGTGGCGGGTCACTAAGAACAGCTTTCCTGTCTTTGGCGTTGCTTAGATCCAGAGATGACTCTTTGGCAGCATCCCTAAAACCCGCGGCTAGGGTTGGGTCCAATTTCTGCACGTTTTCAACTAACGTGAGTTTCGGTTCCTCAAACTTCTCTTGCGTTATGCATAGCAACTCCGTTGCTCTGACAACCAGAACAGCGAGGCCTTTGTCATTGAGCTCGTGCCCCTGACGGTGAGGGCCAATAAGTCGTCGCCCGCTGGAGTTTTTATCAGGAAGCTGCCAGTCAAACATTTCTAACAATTCGGGAATTCTCATCTGACTGCCAATTCGGAACCCAGGAATTACCTCTACGGACCAGCTGTCAGGCCCTAGTCTCTCGATTGCAACCAATGAGGAACGAGAATCTACTTGATCGTCAAGTCTGGTGATGGCGATATGAATCACCTGGCTTGGAAGTAAACCCATCGCCACCTTCGCGATTCGGTTACAAGATTCAACAATTTGAGGTGAGAGCAGCAAGCTCTCGCCGACTAAATTCTCCATTTGAAGTCTCCTTTCGTAAAAAGTTATTGTTGAGAAGGTGTCTATCCTACTTCTGTAATGAACACACAATCTAGCAGTACTGAAAACTTCTTGTCAAGCGGATGTCTAAACTTGTTCCGAAAAACCCGTACTATAAGCCTCAAAGCAGGAATGCCTGCATCGCGTTAGTGGTATGCTTAGTGCGATACATGTTCATTTCAAGACTGAAAGGAATCGAATGCACATACTTGAAGCACCGCGCAAATCCGCCGAATCTGCTTCCGCGACTCGAGTTCGTGATGATTTGTGGTTTGCTATTGCTAGCGTGGGGGGGCCAACGTTTACGGTGACCGCGGACATCAAAACAAGCGAATACGGTGCATCGGCGGAAATCCTTGTTGCTGGCACAGTGGCCCACCCAAGACTCGAGGCGTTGCCAGCTGTCTTGCCATTGTTGTTCCTTCAGGACTACCCAATGAAAAGCCTGGGGAAGTCAGGGGCACGCGAAGAGCTTAAAAAGACAATTGAGCGTCTTGAAAGCTATTTGGTAGATATGAGGAATAGAGGCGGGATTGTGCGCCTCACCCAGGGGCCTCGTGGGCCTAGCACACCAGTCACAGACATTGAGGGGCCAGTCGATTCCAGCTCCGGAAACTTGAGCGAAGCGGAGATCAAGAGGAAGAACTCGAGACTAAGGACTCAAATTTACAGGAAAGCGATTGGCGAGTTTCATTTCGATAACAGCAACATTAGGAACTGGCTAAATCCTGCTCAAAAAGGGATGCTTTCAGAAGATGAGGTTCTAGCCGCGGCTTATTTCAACCTTCTCAAATCAATAGGCTATCTGGATGTCAGAGATGCTGTTTACTCACTTCTGGTCGAAAAAGACGGTCTTTCTAGCCAATCCGACAACAGAGTACGAAATTCAACGCATCAAAACGGCAAATACGTCCATTCGGTAATAACGAAATTAACTAGACAAGGCCTTATCCTCAGCTCGAAACGAATCCATAATTAGCGTTCAAAAATCTCCGCTGTCACTATCGTTGCCTCAGATGTTGGTTTTCTATAGAAAGCCACGCGCCTTGGCTTCCTCGATCATCTCCTCGGTCCAATTAATGTCCGGGAATGCCTTCTCCGCTCTGCGCCAGTCCTCCAGGCTCACTGACTCTCCCTGGTCCTCTTGCTTTCGCTTCGGAAAATAGTCACTGTCCGAGCTTTCACACATTGTTAGTTCTTCCCTGCTCAGGTAAGCAGGAAACCAAGATCCCGTGGTGTTGCCAGCTGGCCCGTTGGTCTTGACATAGAGAAGGTTTGACTCCGGGCAGTACTGAATGTCTCCATCTATTGCCATGAGGCACTTCAGTTGCAGGGCCACTGCATCGTGGTAATAGAGAACCTCAGCTTGGGCCCTTGTGGTTACCAGCAAGGAGTATGGAGAAATCAGTTCAACCTTCGCTTGATAACGCTTTTTGTCTCTCATCACATTGCACTGCACGTAGTGGGTCTTGTGGCCAGGTTTATAGAGTCCGCAGTTCTTTGGGTCATACCGGGTGTTCTCGTTAATCATGATGCCTCCTATAACCGGGGGCTTTAGCCCCACGCCTTGCTCTAGAGGTTTCTAGAGCCGCATCTTTTTACTGGAGCACCCGAGGTCGTGGGACCGGGTTGCTAGGCAGCTAGCCAGTTACTGAGCGCTGCCATTCTTGATGCTGTGGCTACGCTAGCGCAGCCCTTTGACATTTAGCGCTCTTCCGCCCCTTTTGAACTTCTGCCATAAGGCCTGGCTTCAAAAGCCAAACCCTTTCCCGCAGACCTCACGGAAGCACTTTGGATTCTCGTTTGTGAGAATGCAATCGCCAAGGTGGGGCATTCTGTCGGTCTAACTGAATGTAAAAACCTAGTCAAATGAATTGACTACAAAAACCTAGTAAATTATTTTGACTATGAAACCTTAGTCATATACTCTATTCTTGACACTGAATTGGGAGGGTTATGGGAACGCTACGCGGAACCGTGAGAGATTCTGAGGGGCTTGGGTTGCTGTTGCAACAAGGGCGCCTTGCAGCAGGGTTAACCCAGCGACAAC
>Ga0307935_1000455_pt1 | contig 18310 bp, 14 predicted proteins | sample OrgLakmetageno92_FD_201827 | JGI IMG/M metagenome (GOLD analysis project Ga0307935, IMG submission 201827) | Saline water microbial communities from Organic Lake, Antarctica - #92 | ecosystem: Environmental > Aquatic > Non-marine Saline and Alkaline > Saline | place: Antarctica: Organic Lake...
AACCCTAATCGTAGGATCAAATAGCTCTTTTTACGGTCCCGTAGTTTAATGGAAGAACACCGGTTTGCGGAACCGGCGATCCAAGTTCGATTCTTGGCGGGACCACCAATAAAAGCACAATGTATTAATTTTGTACCTTGTGCTTTTATTTTATGGCAGCATAAATTGACCGCACTACGGATTAAATCTAACTTTAATTCGAAATGACTACAAATTCTAAAACTTTTCTGGCCAATACTTTTTTCTTCTTCGGAATAATTGTTCTGATTGGTTATTTATTACATGTTGGAAGGCCTTTTCTTCAACCCTTCATCATCGCTTTGGTCTTTTGGTATTTAATCGTATCGCTCGCCAAAACCTTCGATCACGATTACCGGTTTTTTAAATTACCGACCCCTTTAACCCTGCCGTTGGCCATAATAACTTGTGCCGCCTTTGTTTGGATTACTAGCAGCATTGCTAGCAGCAACATTGAACAAATTAACGCCAAACTCCCAGAGTATAGAACCAATTTGACCGCTATTACGCAAAACGTTTTAAACAAATATGTTCCTGATTCCGAGCTGGACGCTCGGACTTTTTTAAGCACTAACGTGTACAGTAATTTAGATTTAAATGGTCTGGCCAGTGACGCCGCTAGAACGGCTGGGGGCTTGGCCGGCAAAACCGTGCTTATTATTATTTACGTTTTGTTTTTACTGATTGAATATAAAAAAATTCCGCAAAAACTAGAACGCATTACCGCCAAAGGTAAAAATTATGGACGGACCATCGACATCCTCAAAGATGTCTCACAAGACCTAAATTCTTATTTTAAAATTAAGGCTTCGGCTAGTATTATAACTGGGCTTTTAAGCTATTTAGTACTAATCGGTTTTGGGGTTGATTTTGCCGCTTTCTGGGCCTTACTTATCTTTCTACTAAATTTCATTCCAACGGTCGGTTCTATTATCGCGACTGCTTTTCCGGTAATGGTGGCGTTGGTGCAGTTTCAAGGTGGCTACCAATTTTTCGCGATCGGCGGCACGCTCATATTTATTCAAATTGTTATTGGGAGCATTTTAGAACCCCGCTACCAGGGAAACACGCTCAACATCAGCCCTTTGGTAATTATACTATCACTCGCGTTCTGGGCCAGTATTTGGGGTATTTTAGGGGCCTTGCTCTGCATCCCAATTATGGCAATCTTAAATATTGTGCTTTCTAAATTTGAATCTACGCAGTGGATATCGCTGCTTATTTCGGCCGATGGAGAAGGGAAAAATTACCAACAGTTTAAATGGCACAAGCACCTTAAAAAGCAGGTGAAAAAATTACGGAAGTAACAACTTTAAACCGTTACTTTTCCAAATTTGCGTTTCCCCACTTTTAAGACTTGAGCGGTATCTGATAACTCAACTTCAAACTTTGGATCTTCAATTTTTTCACCGTCTAGTGAAACACCGCCTTGTTCTACCATCCGACGCGCTTCACCGTTTGAACCAGCAAAGCCACAAACTTTAGTCATTAAATTCAGAATCCCGATTGAATTTTCTCCTGCGCTAAACTCTGTCATATCTTCTGGAACTTCGTGTTTCACAAACTTCGTTACAAAATCTTGGTACGCGCTTTCAGCATCTACTTCGCTGTGGAGCCACGTCACAATGTGTTTGGCTAGCTTCACCTTTGCATCTCTTGGAGCCTCACTAATTAAGGCTTTCGCTTCCTCCATATCTTCTTCCGTAAAAATTTCAAAGTAGGTCGCCATCTCTTCGTCTTTCATACTCATTATTTTTCCAAACATCTCATTGGGCGCTTCATCTAAAGCCACGTAATTATCGTAGGATTTACTCATCTTACGCCCATCAGTGCCGTTAATAATTGGGTTCGCCATGACCCATTTTTCTTTTTGTTTGTACTGACGAAGTAACGTTCGCCCCATCAACATATTAAAAGTTTGGTCGGTGCCGCCCATTTCTAAATCAACTTCCATTGCCACGGAGTCGTAGCCTTGCAGTAGCGGGTACATAATCTCATGCCCGTGAATAGGCTTACCAGCTTTTAAACGATCCTGAAACATATCTCGTTCCATTAGTTGCTGCACGGTTACATTCGCCATTAATTTAACGATATCTGCGTAACTTAGGGCATCTAACCAGTCACCGTTGTACACAATCTTAATTTTCTCAAAGTCTAAAACTTTAGACGCTTGCCGTCTCCAGTCTTCAAAATTCGCTTTAATTTCTTCATCCGTTAACACGGGGCGGGTTGAATCTTTTCCCGTTGGATCGCCAATTCTTACCGTTCCATTACCAATTAGTAAAACGACGTCGTGCCCTAAATCAGCAAACTGCTGTAGTTTTCGTAATTGCACCGCGTGCCCTAAGGTTAAGTGTGCCCCCGTTGGATCAATCCCTAAGTAAAGTTTTATTTTACGTTCCGACATTAATTTTAGCAGTGATTCTTTTTTGGGCAGAATTTCCGCTACACCACGACTTAAAACCTGATCAACACTGAGAGTCATTTTTAAAACTTAATTAGAACTATTCTAGCAAACGAGCTTAAAAAACACTACTCTTTCTAATGACCTCATGAACCTCATTACCGACGCTCTCAAACTCATAAATTATCGGGCCCCTGAACGGGAAATTTATTTTTGGCTCTTACTTGGAGTTGGTTTAATTCCTTTTGGTTTTTGGCTCGATGATTCTATTTTTGCCTCCATCGTGCAAATACAAACGCCACTGCTCAACACCATCATTATTTTTTTAACCGAATATTTTATTTACGCCCTACTGGGTTTATTCGGCATCGTCACGCTGTTTCGGGTGTGGCATAGCAAAACTAATCAAAGCCAGTTAGTACCAGGTTGCTTCGCTGTTTTAGCGACCGGCATACTAGCCTACGTATTAAAATCTTATTTTGCGATTCCTCGGCCCTACGTTAATTTAGCCTTAGACCCACTAGTGCCAGGCATTTCATACAGCTTTCCTTCGGGGCATACGGCCGTCGCCTTTGCCCTCTTAATTCCATTGTGGCGCATTAACCGCTGGCTTGGGCTCAGTTGGTTTGTTTTTGCCGTGTCAGTTGGTTTTGCGCGGGTGTATGAGTTCGTTCACTTTCCCTCTGACATTGCCGCTGGCGCCGTTTTAGGGGGCGTGGTAGGGGCTATTTTTTCACACTCAGAGAGTATTAAACTTTTTAAAGAGCTTTGGAAACAGCTAGAATTCAGAAGACAAAGCTTTCACTTTGCTTGTGGCTTTTTATGTGTGTTCTTGCACTGGGCCGGGGCGCTAAGACTTAGATTTATTGGGGTTATTTTGGTCGTAGGACTCATATTATCGTTCGCCTCGCAGTACAAGCGCTTTCCCTTGCTCAGCAAAATACTCGCGTCCTTTGATCGACCGCGAGATCATAATTTCCCAGGGCGCGGGGCGTTTTATTTTTGTTTAGGGGTATTTCTCACTTTCATGCTGTTCCAAAAAGAACACATTAATATTGCTTACGCGGCCATCCTTATTTTAGCCGTGGGCGACAGTTTAAATCATCTGTTTGCCAGTCAGGTTTCTAAATTTGGCTTACCGTGGAATCGACGAAAAAACATACTCGGCATTGTCTCTGGTGTCGCCATGGGCACTTTAGCCGCCCAGTTTTTTGTGCCGTTCTTCCCGGCTTTACTGGCCAGCACTATTGCGATTACCGCTGAAACCGTGCCGTGGCGAATTGGAAAGTTTTATTTAGATGACAATATTTTAGTGCCACTTTTAGCCGGCGGTATTTTGTGGATTCTGGTTTAACCGAACACCTCTCCCGTCTCCTCTTAAACAAAGAGGAGAGGCCAATGGGTTATTATTTAAAATTCGATTTCTTTCCCTCTTTGTTTAAGAGGGGTGCCCAGAGGGCGGGGTGTTCAACTCTTATAAATGATCTAAGATCTTCTCTACCACTCCCTCAAAATTATTATTAACTTCACTATTCCAAAAACGCAGCACCTTAATCTCTAAACTTCCTAAATAATCCGTTCTTTCTTTGTCATATTCAGCCTGCTCAATTGTCGCGTGATGAGAACCATCTAACTCAATCACAAGCCTTTTAGCTGGGCAGTAAAAATCTACAACGTAACCACCTATACCAAACTGGCGAATAAATTTAAAACCGCTGCATTGTCGCTTTTGTAGACGACTCCATAAAATTACTTCAAACACTGTTGCCTCTTTCCTCAGTTTTTTTCTAACTTCTTTTTGATGCTTCAAGTTAAAGGTTCTCATACAAAAAAATAAACATTAATTTTCTGTTAGGTAAAAACCTATTATTAATCTTATCTTAATTTATAAACCGAACACCCCTCATTCCCCTCTTAAACAAAGAGGGGAGGTTAAAAGACTTTTCTATTTAGTTTTTACCGCATCAGTGAACAATCGCTTCAAAAAGAAACCTGTGTAAGAGCGCTCAATTTGCGCCACTTCTTCAGGGGTTCCAGTGGCAATTACTTCCCCTCCAAAGTCCCCTCCGTCTGGCCCAATATCTACTAAATGATCACAACACTTAATCACGTCTAGGTTGTGCTCAATGACTATCACTGAATTACCTTTATCTACCAACTGCTGCAGCACGGTTAATAATTTTTTAACATCAGAAAAATGGAGTCCGGTTGTGGGCTCATCTAACACGTAAATCGTTTTACCCGTTGATTTTTTCATCAACTCGGTCGCTAATTTTACCCTTTGCGCCTCCCCTCCAGACAGCGTGGTAGCACTCTGCCCTAATTGAATATAACCGAGGCCGACTTCTACAATCGCATCAAGCTTATGTTTGATGTTAGGAAAATTATCAAAGAACTGCGCGCCGTCTTCAATGGTCATTCGAAGTACGTCGGAAATTGATTTTCCTCGGTACGTAATTTCTAAGGTTTCATCGTTATATCGACGACCATCACATACTTCACACGGCACAAATACATCCGGCAAAAAGTGCATTTCAATTTTCTTGATACCGTCTCCACTACAGGCTTCACAACGTCCACCTTTTACATTGAAAGAAAAACGCCCTGCGTTGTAACCTCGCAGCCTGGCTTCGGGTGTAGCCGCAAACACATCTCGCACGTCGGTAAAGACGCCCGTGTAGGTAGCCGGATTAGAACGCGGTGTTCGACCAATCGGTGATTGATCAATCGAGATTAATTTATCTAATTGTTCAATACCAGTAATATCGTCGTGCGCGCCCGATGGCTTTTTAGCGCGGTTCAGTTCACGCGCTAGAGTCGGTACTAATATACGGTTGATTAACGAAGATTTACCCGACCCTGAAACCCCGGTAATACCCACAAAGCAACCAAGGGGGATATCTACATCTACATTTTTAAGATTATTTTCTCGCGCGTTTGTGATTCGCAAACTGCCGGTTTCTTTACGTCGCACGCGTGGGGTACGAATTGATTTGCGCCCGAATAAAAAGTCAGCGGTTTCACTGTTACAAGATTCCATTTCAGCCATGGTGCCGGTAAAAACCAATTTTCCGCCATGAGCCCCAGCTTTGGGTCCAATTTCAATAATATGATCCGCCGCGCGCATGGTGTCTTCGTCATGCTCTACTACGAGCACTGTATTCCCTAAATCACGCAGGTGTTCTAGCGTCCCAATCAAACGATCATTATCACGTTGATGCAAACCAATCGAAGGTTCATCTAAAACATATAAAACGCCTTGTAGCTGCGAACCAATCTGCGTGGCTAAACGAATTCGCTGTGCCTCTCCACCCGATAAAGTATTCGCCGTCCGCGACAGATTTAAATAACTTAAACCCACGTTTTCTAAAAAGCTTAAACGATCAATAATCTCTTTTTGAATTGGTTTTACGATGTCTTGGGTTTCGGGATTAATGTCGACACTTTGCATCCAATTTTTAAAATTTGGAATCGCCATCTGGCACACATCATGCACGGTTTCATCGCCTACAAATACGTTTCGACCATAAACGCCTAAACGCGCCCCACCACAAATTTGGCAGGTCGTTTCGATCATAAATTCTTCTAATTTTTTTCGCACAAAATCAGAATCTGATTCGTTAAACCGTTTTTCGGTTTGGGTAATTAAGCCCTCAAACATACTTTCGGTAGTTTTTCCACTAAAAGCCCCTTTTAACTTAATACTGAACTTAGTTCGACCAAACCCTTTAAAGAGTTGATCCATTACTTCTGGTTTAATTTTTCCCATTGGCTCATCCAGGGTGAAACCATGTTCTTTTCCAATGGCTTCAAACACCGCTAAGTACCACGTTTGCGAATTCGCCCCTAAACTCGCCCAGGGTAAAATGCCGCCCTCTCTAATTGAAAGTTTCGGGTTAATAGAGGCTTCACGATTAAGTTCAAGCCGGTATCCAAGCCCATGACACGCCTCACACGCACCGTGTGGCGAATTGAATGAAAATAAACGCGGTTCTATCGCCGGGAAAGAAAAGCCCGTTTCTGGGTCCGATAAATGCTCAGAAAATAAATGATCGGTTTCGTCTTCGATACGATGTGCCATCATTATGCCTTCGCCATATTTAAGCGCCGTTTCAATTGAGTCTAAAACTCGCAGTCGATCATTATTTTTTTCTTCTACTTGGCTGCCATCTGATAATTCCACTACTTTTTTAGAGTAATCGGTTTTTACCAAACGATCGACCACAATTTCAATGTGATGTTTCTTTTTTGGGTCTAATTCAATGTCTTCATTGATAGTGTGCATGTGTCCGTCGATTCGCAAACGCACAAAACCCGCTTTTTGAATTCTTTCTAACACTTCACGGTGCTCCCCTTTTTTTCCGTTTACCACCGGTGACAAAATCATGTATTTCTCATCGTCGTCCCACTTTTGCAGGTGATCTACAATTTGGGCCGGGGTTTGTTTTTCTAGTTTACGTCCCGATTCTGGATGCCGCGGCACCCCAACCTTTGCAAATAGTAAGCGCAAATAATCATAAATTTCTGTCACCGTTCCCACGGTTGAACGCGGGTTACGAGGCGCTGTTTTTTGGTCAATCGAAATCGCTGGGCTGAGCCCTTCAATTGAATCTACGTCTGGTTTTTCTTGTAGCTGCAAAAACTGACGCGCGTAAGTGGATAAAGATTCAACGTACCGTCGCTGCCCTTCGGCATAAATTGTGTCGAACGCTAAACTTGATTTACCCGACCCAGAAACGCCGGTTACCACCGTTAATTTCTCGCGTGGAATTTCAACATCAATGTTTTGCAAATTATGCATTTTAGCGCCGCGAACGATGATCTGTTTGGTCATTAAATTTTGTGGGATAACAAAAAAAAGCAGACGGACGTCCCCGCTGCCTTTGCAAGGGCGACCTTAGTCACAAACTTGCTAAAAGTCAAAAGAATCGGTATGATGGTCTATCTTTAAAATAAGCTTTTAAATGCCTGCAGAAACCCCAGAAGCACGTGAATTTAATGACGTAAGTAGCTGCCTTGAAGCTTTTGCCGCGACTCTCGAAGCGCCTATTTTTAACGATCAGCTCATGCTTACATCAGCAATAACTTTATCAGTTAGTTTGAATTCTTTAGCAACAGCTCTTCGTTGCTTTGCACAAGCACGAATAGAGGATGTGAATCAAAGTAACGCCATTGCTGACGGATTTTCTACTAGAATTGCCGAGACAACACTGCCTTCGCATGCGGGCAAAAAATACGTTCAATCGCCGAAAGGGCTTCAATCTGATGCTGCCTACTTTAAAGCTCTGGTAGAATTTTCTGATAACCTAAAAAGGCTTTCTACGCAGCTACTCGAAAATCCTACTGAGTCAGTTTTTAGGGCTACTCAACAACAAGCTTCCGAGGCCTGCACTAACGTGGATTTAGAAAAAGACAGAAGGCTCTTCGATTTGTCTTTTACCCAACCAATTAAGCAATTTGTAGCCACTATTGATTTTAGAGACAACCGAGATAAAACCTCACTTAGAAGCACCTCACTCACCAGACTGGCGGATATTTTGCCAAGAAACTCTATCTCGATGCTAGAAAACGTTAAAGAGGGCCCTTTAACCGACCAAATACCTCGCCTAATACAATTAATGAGAGAACGAGAAGACTAGTTGTTTTTTGAGCTAAAATCTGCTATAATGATCTGATTAATATCCATTCAGATGAAATTTTTACAGCACGGTGATTCGGTAGTGAGTTTACGATTCAAGTTTCAAGAAGTTCCTGGCGGCAATTATGAAGGCGCGGAAACCGTTGATGATAAACTTTCTTTTGACACTGTTGGTGAAATTCAAGATGCCATGGGTGAATTATTTGAAAGTGGAGAAGCCCCTTTTAACCTACAAGAATCTGTTTTGGATCTAGACGCTACGCGAGCCGCTGGTGATTATACCGAGCCTGCAATGCGAGCGCAGATACAACAATTTCAAAGAAATTTATTCTTAACACTTGATAATCAAGGTGACACTGAGAAAGTTGATGAATTCATTGGCGCTGTTAGTGAATTCATGAACCAAGCCGATGATTTAAGTGAATTCAGAAATGAAGCCGATAGCTTAATGGGGGAAGTAAAGCAAAGCGTTGAGTACGCTGAAGCCGGTGCCGACTCAATAGCTGCACGGATGGGTTTAATGGAAGAAATGCGAATTTCAACAGAAGAAGGTTTTAAAAGAGAGCTTAATCGCGAAGCAAACGAAGCACCAGTCGAAAGGAACTCGGTTGCTGTCGCTTCAACTGTGTCAGAATTACCCCAACAGTTAGGGTCAGTTTTAGCTTCTTTAGAGGAAGATACTGCTTCTCGTTTCGGAGATTCTGCCATGGACAGCTTTAATCCAGATCAATTTGCCTAAACCAACAAAATCTCGGCTAACCGCTTCTTAGTTTCGACTAAATTATAATTTGCTGTAACAAACTCTGCCGCGTGCTGGGTGTAGGTTTTTATTAAGGCTGGATTATCAGTAAAATAAGCCATTTGCTCGGCTAAATGCGCCGCGTTATTGATTTCAACCAATTGTAAATGAGGCGCTATTGGTTGCAGGTTTTTATGCTTAATGAGCCAGCGTTCGTAGTGTTCTAAAATTTCTTTTGGGCCCGTTTGCGCAAACGCGAGCACTAATTTCCCTTTGGATAAAGCCTCAATGACTACACGACCAAAGGTTTCTGGTTCGGTTGGCGTAAAAATTAACGCGTCAAACCCGTCTATAGTTTCAAGCGGGTTTTTAACACTGGGTTTAAAACTCATGTTTGCTAGCTGACGCTCTTTAGTAAACGCTTTTAGCTCTGTTTCATAGGCTTGCGTCTCCATATCGCCTTCGACCGAGTCGCCAATAATGGTAAACGTTAAATCTGGATGCGTTGTTTGTAACGCCTCAGCCGCTTGGGCAAATAATAACTGCCCTTTACGTTGGTCTATTCGCCCAAGGTTCACCAAATTGCGAATCTCCGTTACCCCTTGAGTCGCTTCAGAGGTTTGAACGCCGTTTTCGATGAGTCTTAATTTGTCGTGATACGCGGTTTCAACGTGCTGCCGTAACCAGGTGCGCGTTGGCATAGAGTTGGCAATAATAATATCAGCCTGACGACCGATATGTTTTAAAAGGGCGTCTGGTTTAAGCGTAAAATCATGCATCATCACCACCCAACGACCGTTCCAGCCCCAAACTTTTTTAAGCAGTAAGGCTACCAAATGCGCTCGTGGCGTATTGGTGAAAATTTGCGTGACACCGTCTGCTTTAAGCGATTTTTTTAATTTTTTAGCCGTAAATACTAACTTAAACAAGGCGAATACTTTTAATATTTTTCCACCTTTTACCGCAGGCAAGACAAAATTAATTCTGGGCACTCCTGCCGGTAGTTTTTCTTTGTATAAATTACAGACTCCACCATAAACCGTCGGATTTAAACGACGATTCTCGGTAGGACTTAAGTTTGCTAAAAAATCGAGCAAAAAATGTTCCGCGCCCCCCATAAACTCACCCTGGTCTAAAAATACCGTTTTTCGTTTCATATGATTTATATTTTGCCAAAAATTCAGCAAAAAACAATTACAAACACCCGCTCATCTCTCTTTCAAATTTTAACCAATAATGAATTTTATAGTGCTGGCTGACTAAGGCCCAATACAAAAAGATTATAAATAAAACTAGCCACACCGCCCCCCCCCAAACGGGGATAATAATTTCGGGTACAGAGGCTCCAACTTGGGCGACTAAAATTAAAGATGACAAAGAAAGTTCTAAGGCTATTTGCCATAAAAACTCTAGTCCCAGCAAAGACAACGGACCAATTATCATTCCACCAAAAGCTAAAAACATAATCATCGGCACCAACGGCTCCGTTACTAAGTTAGTCAAAAGTCCCGCGTATGGAAAAGAACCAAACTGGGTAATAAGAATGGGAAAAACAGACATTTGTGCACAAAAAGAAGCCCCCAAAAGTAATTTTAAAGGTTTATATTTTAAAAAGCTTAAAGCCGGCCAAATGACTGGAAACCCAAATATTATACCCGCGGTCGCCCCAAAACTCAGCCAAAAACTAATATCATGGGTTAAAAACCGCGGATCACTCAGGGTAATAATGGTCGCTACACTCAAAAAAATGTTTTGGTAATCTCCCTTAAGCCCCGAAGTAAGAGCAAAGCCCGTTATGATTCCAAAAAGCGTGGCTCGCAACGCGGGCGGTTCAAAGCCTACTAAACAGAGATAAAACAGTAAACAAGCCATACCAATGGCATACTTATACCAAGGTCCAAGCGGCTTTAAAAGCAGACCTAAAGCTAAAATAAGCAATGTTACATTCGTGCCAGAAACAACCAGTAAATGTTGTAAACCAGAGGCTTTGAAATCGTCTTCTAGGGCGGGTGGTAATTTTTCTTTCAGCCCAATCAGCATGCCTAAGGCAATGGTTAAGTGCGGCTTTGCAATCATATTTTCAAGTCTCTGGGCCAGTAAACTTCTAAATTGATTGGTTACAGGGGACTTAAATTCAGGGCGTTCTATAACCGTTCCACGAATAAATTGTTCTGAAATTCCCCACCGTGACCAATACAGCTGGGCGTCAAAATCATCTGAAAAATTACTCAGATTTGTAAGCGTGGCTTTCACTACTAAATCATCTCCCGAATTTAAGGCGGGCAAAGGCGCCCGCTGCCATAAGACTTTCCCGTTAATAGATTGCCAATCTAAATTATCGGCTCCTAATTCTTTCCAACTATTTAGTTTTAAACGTACCGTTTGCACGCCCGAACGACTAAAACGCGGCTCGCCTTGTACTTCCACGTTAAAAACTAAAGTCTGCCCCACTAATGGTTTAAGAGCGGGTGGATAAAACAGCGCGTTATAAATCACACCATACACACAGCCTAAACCTATAAAAAGCCAAAGTATGGTAGCGCGATGCTGAAAATTGAAACAAGCCACCGCCCCCAACACCAAAACCAAAAAACTAAGTAAGGCTGAAATTTGCACACTTAACAACACACCACTTAAAAAACCTACTAACGAAAGCCTTAAAACAATAGAGGGGTTCACCTGCAAAACCTACCGCCTAACTTTAACGACAACAGAGCCGACGTTCAGCCAAACTTAACATTAGTCAAAATAGTTATACGGATTCACTTTTCGACCGCGAATTCGGAGCTCAAAGTGTAAATGAATGCCCGTTACCCCAAATACCCGCCCAGAATTTCCCATTAAGGCCACCAGTTGTCCTGCTCGAACTGTATCACCTACCGCCACTTTAAGGTTTTCGTTATGGGCATAGAGCGTTTCAACTCCGTTACCGTGGTCAATAGTTAAATAATTACCATACCCATAATTCCAACCACTGGTACGGGCAATTTTTACCACTCCACCAGCGGCAGCATAAATGGGCGTATTTCGACTATTAGCAATATCAATGGCGTAATGACCACTCCGGTATCCTTGCGTTAAAACCCCTCGGGTAGGTCTTATTAAATTAAGACCAATGGAGCTAATGCTGGTCGTGGTGTCTGCTCCAGGACGGTTAATAGTAGCGGTGTAAACTGGTCTTGAGGCGACAACATCGGGTTTGGCTTCTACAAAAATTCGTTGCGCCCCCGGTATAAATAGTTCTTGATCGACCTTCACAATATTATTTCTTATAGCGTTATAAGCATTAATTTTAGTCAAATCGACCCCGTGAATTTTGGCGATTTCCCCAAGCGTATCATTTTTTTGCACCTTGTAATAAACCCCGTCTACAGGTGGAATCGTCATTTTGTCTCCCGGTTGAAGATTATCTTTAGCACTCAAGTCGTTGGCCCATAAAACCGTCGCCACTTTTAATCCAAATTTATGGGAGATTTTTGAAACATTGTCGCCAATTTTAATGGTGTAAAAAACCGTTGAATCGCGTTTTCGGCGAATAACGGTTTGCCCCGATTCATCTTCTACTAAAACTTCTCGGAGTCCCGCGGTATTGACTCCGATTGAGTTTTCAAGAAACCCAGCGGCTCTGACTTGAATAAAATCATCAGAAACAGACGTCCCAAAATTTCCAAAAGGTTGCACGTTTTGAACGTAAGGTGGACGAAAGCTAAACAAGAAAAAACACAAAAACGTTAAACAAACCAGCTGAAAGCCGAACGGTGAATTAAGGACGCGTAGTATGTAAAATCGAACCATATAAGTGCCAGCAGAATATAGTTTTGCCACCCCTTTAGTCAATCGACTCCTATGGCCCTAAACTTGTTTCTTCTAACTTCGCATCAATTGCGGTTTTTAAGTCTTCCTCTAAGGTTTCATACTTAAACACTTGATTGGGAAATAACAGATTACTACGCCCAAACTGTACGCTTAGGTTACGAACTCTCATCGGTGGGCCTAAATCGAAATCAAAAGTAAGTAAGTATTTTTTATCGAAGCTCGCTTGATCAATTTTGGCCTTAGTAAACTTATCGTTCGTTAGCAGCACATTATCAAATCGCGCATCTACCTTTTGCTGTTGAAGTATTTTCAGAATATTACGACGCTGTAAAATAGCCGTGGAAGTGCCGTTATTTGGTCCGTTATCAACCGGCCCTACATTATCTTGCTCATTTATTTTTTTATTTTCGTTTAACATCTGCGTCAAGAACGACCCTAAATTCGACGCCGTGGCTCGGGTTTCACTCACTTCTCCCATTTTAATCAGGCTAAACTGTTGTCTCCCGGTTACAAAGGTTCCTTCGACCGGGTATCCCTCAAATGTAGCTTGGCTAAAGGTGATAAACTTACTGTCGTCTTTTTCTCTCGTTTGTAGTCTCATACCTTGCGTTAAAATTCGTCGATTGTTGAGTAATTCGGTTAAATCTTCTTCAGTCTGAATACCAATTGGGCCCGTCACCACTGGTGCCGATTCCTGATCTTTAAGATCATTTCGCAACGCAATCACTTCATCCACCGTTAGTTTATCTTGCCTTAGTAGAGCCTCATCCTCTTCTGAAATATCACCAAAGCTTTGAACTCTCTCTAAGGTGTCACGCTCACGCTCATTAAACACCGTTCGCCCAAGACTTTCTGCTAACTTAGAAATTTCTAACGTTTTATAGGCTTGTAATAACAGTATCACTTCATCGGGTCTTGTTCCATCGCCTAACAATAGATCCAGAAAAAATAGCAGTTCTTGCGCCACCTCAAGTCTAATTTCTTGAGAAAACTCAGACTCATTTGGCATAAGTATCCGCTCGGCTTTAACGAGTTCAATGTACAGTTCGAAAATTTGGCTATTACCGCTGCCTACATCACGTTGCAACAGGAGCCCTACCTGGCGCCGAGCGAAGGTAGCCTCTAATTGAGTGACTCCGTTTTCAAGATCCAAATTTTCAAAATTATCTAAAATAAATTGCAATTGTTCTTGCGCTGGGGCTACATAATTTTCGGCATAATAAGTTTCAAATAAGTAATAATTACTTTCAAAATCTGCAAACGTACTAAAGCTTGGCGATGGTCCCCATAAGGCCTTAAGCGCGGCTACTTCTAGATTTCCCGGGAATTCTCCGTAAAACCAAACTCTTTGTTGCTGGGCAAACTGGTTCCAAACGGCTTTATAAAATGGGGTTTCAATAAAGTATCGTGCCCATTGAGAACCAGCTCTGGTCTCATTAAAAGCAAGCGCTTTTTCTACTGATTTTTCTTTATCTACATCTGCAAAAGCAAAATAAGCATCTTTAATTTCTGCCGTTAAAACTTCATATTCATAGTTATCTTTAAAGCTTTGATCTACGCCTAAGGCGTAATATCGTTGCACATAAGTGAGCATAGAAAGCAAACGTCCCATTAAACTACTAGGCGCATAACGATTAACACTGGTAACGCTGTTTTCTGCGTATTCGATAACCGCGACCTCCCATAATTTAGAAAGCTCTAACCCTTGTAAAAGTGCCGATTGTACCGATTCCATCCCCAGACTCGTGGGGTTTAAAGGTTTTAAATCCAGTTCTTTTTTGAGTTTTGTAAAATACAGCGGTGCCAGCAGAGAGGCGCGACTCTCCTTGACTAAAACCATGTAACCAGGCGGAATTAAAAAAGCTTCATTCGCCCCCGGAAAGTAAAGCTGAGCGGCGTGATCATGCGCATAAATTAACGCTTCTTGGCGTACTAAATCACGTTTTAAAACAACAACCCCTTGCGGTGCCGTTACTACCAGCGGTCCAATTCTCATTTGCCCACCCGACAAACGTTTACCGCTCAAATCAAAAGGCGGTTCAAACCCAGTTCGCGCTTTATCAATATCAGATTGTGTTTGCAGGCTCGTATTTAAAAACAACACTCCTTCTTCTAATTCTCGCACTTGGTTGGTTAGATTTAGCTTCGCTCCAGGCATGAGCATAAAAATTTCACCGTTTTCATGTAGCCATGATTGCGGAGTATCTCCTTGTACAACCACTCTTTCATTGACCATTTCTGCTAAATCAAACGGATTTTGCAACTCTGATTCTTTATCGAAACTCGCTTTTTCTGCCCATAAAATTCCAATAAAAAACACCATGGCTAATGCCGCCGCAATAAAGACTTGAAGACTGGTAAAATATTGACGCATAGATTTCCAAGCATTATAGCAGATTTTAACCGCTCTAGCAAAAGCAAAAGAGGTGTTTTAGCCGGGAATGATTTGCCTTTTAGATTGTTTTATTTCAAAATCAAATCGTAAAAAAGTATAGTTCCCTTTTTAAACCTTATGAAAGGAGTCATTTTAGCGGGCGGCACTGGTTCAAGATTATATCCTTGTACAAAAGTAACCAATAAACATTTATTACCGGTTTATAATAAACCGATGATTTATTACCCAATTGAGACTTTAAAGGGCTCTGGGGTAAATGAAATTTTGGTAATTTCAAGCCCTGAGCACGCGGGTGATTTTATGCAATTGCTCGGCTCTGGAGCCGACATAAACGTTAATTTCACCTACAAAATTCAAGATGGAGCGGGTGGTATTGCCCAAGCTTTAAGTCTGGCAGAAGACTTTGCGAGTGGAGAAAGTTTAGCGGTGATACTCTCGGACAATATTTTTGAAGACGCGTTCCCTGATGACGTTATGCGCTTTAAACAAGGGGCTCAAATTTTTGTTAAAGAAGTCGAAGATCCAGGAAGATTTGGCGTGGTTGAACTCAAAGAAGATGACACCGTTCGTTCCATCGAAGAAAAACCAAGCTTCCCAAAATCAAACCTCGCTCAAACGGGGCTTTATTTATACGATAACCAGGTTTTTGACTACATAAAACAAGTCCAACCCTCAAAACGTGGGGAACTAGAAATTACGGATGTAAACAACCTTTACCGAGAAAAAAACCTGCTCAAAGCCCGAAAATTTTTAGGGATGTGGGCCGATGCTGGAACGCATGATTCATTGCTTGAAGCGAATATTTTGGCACAAGAAGCTTTTAGTGGCACCAGCCTTCGCCGGGAACTTAAATTAGAATCTCCAACACTCAACGCTGTCTCGCCAAAAGTAACGATTGGCTTACTGACTTGTAACTCTGAAAGATATTTAGAGCCGTGTCTTGATTCGTTGCTCGCTCAAGATTATGAAAATCTAGAAATTGTGGTGTTTGATAACCATTCGCAAGATAATTCCGTAAACGTAATTAGTTCTAATTACCCAGATATTGAGCTAATAGAATCGGAAGAAAACGTTGGTTTTGCTAAAGGGCATAACCGAATTATTAACGAAACCGATGGAGACCTGTACGCGTGCTTAAACGCGGACATGATTTTTGAGCCTAACTTTATATCCGCTTTGGTACGAGCGGTATCAGAAAAGCCAATTTATGGTTCCGCTGGAGGGAAACTTAAACGATGGGATTTTGAAGGCTATAGCAGTAATTCTGGTGACGTTCGTGAAATGGGAAAAACCAACTTCATTGATTCGGTTGGTATCAAAATGCTTAAAAACCATCGCTTTGAAGATGTCGGACAAGGGGAAGTTGATTACGGTCAATTTGATGACAGTAAAGACTTATTCGGGATTTCGGGCGCGGCGGTGTTATACCGTCGTAAAGCCTTAGAAGACGTCGCTTTCACAAACCAAGAAGGTGACAAAGAGTATTTTGATGAAGCGATGTTTATGTACAAAGAAGACATTGATTTGGCCTACCGCTTGCAATGGGCCGCTTGGAAATGTCGTTACGCCCCTAACGCCATTGCCTACCATGACCGAACGATTAAAACTTCTGGTTCCTCTACTTGGGAAATTATTAAATACCGAAATAGTAAACCAAGCCGAATTAACCAAATGTCGTACTTAAATCACAAAATTTTGGTGCAAAAAAACTTTGTTGATGATTTCTCGCTAGGCGTAAAAAGCTCTACTGGCTGGTATAACTTCAAAATGTTCATGTACTTAGCCTTGTTTGAACAAGAAACTCTTACGCAGTGGTGGAAGCTCTTCAAGCTTCGTAAAAAAATAAAAGCCCAGCGTGAAACCATGCCCCGTCGGGTCAGCCAAGCTGAAATTGAAAAATTGATGGAAGCTTAAAGAATTTTTTCTAGCTCTTTCTTAAACGTTTCTACGTCTTTAAACTGTTTGTAAACAGAAGCAAAACGGATAAAAGCAATTTCATCTAAATCGCGCAGCATTTCTACTACGTCTTCGCCTATTTCTTCGGCTTTTATTTCTTTCTTGGCCGTCCAGCGTTCTTCAAGCTCAGATAATTTTTCACGCACTTTTGCGAGTGAAACGCGACGTTTTCCGCAAGCGATCATAATCGCTCGCTCAAGTTTTTCTCGGTCATAAGGCTCAGTACTGCCATCTTTTTTATGTACCATTAAACTGTTGGTTTGTGATTTTTCAAACGTTGTAAATCTAAATTCACACGCTTCACACTCTCGCCTACGACGAATAGAAGTTCCACTTTCAGAAACTCTTGAATCTACTACTTTTGTGCTCTCAAAACCACAACTAGAACATTTCATATCTACAAATTAATAGCTCATAAATTTGAGTACGGCCACTTTAAAACTTAATAAGTTCAATTCTTAACATCATTAAGAGCGTTTAAGTCTGGTATTCCCGCTAGGAATCGAACCTAGATATTGGCCTTAGAAGGGCCCTATTCTATCCGTTGAATTACGGGAACACCGCTGGCGAACTATAGTCATAAAATTAAAAAATCAAAATCGGTTAATAAAAAAGAGCCCTGGTGAGGGACTCTTTTTTAAAGCATTAAAACCGTAGAGTTTTTACATACTGGCTTTAATTTCGTGCCATTTGGCCTCCATTTTTGAGTAAGCCGCATCTGCTCTGGCTTTCATCTCTTCGGCTTTCTCTTCTGTAGAATTTGTAAAGTCATTCCAAGCGGTCTCAAAACTATTTTTCTGCTCTTGAAATTCAGCGTACTTTTCATGGGACTCAATTCTGGCATCTGCACTTTCTTCGCGCATGTTAGCCGTAAATTGGTCGTATTTAGCTTTAAGTTTATCTTTGTAAGCGGTAATAGTGTCGTTCATGTTTAAAATGTTGATTATAAAACTAATTTATCTTCGTATTCGCTCCTAATAATCTAAATAAAGACACACGGTGTCATGGCACTTTTGGCTTCGTAATACCGAAATTAATCATATTCATAGGGTTTCTATTTTAGAGAAACGAGAAATAACCACGCCTAATATTTCTAAGTGTTCATTATCAGTGCTATAAATCACAGATTCAGACGTTGGATTATCAAAATAAATTTGCACTTGTCCGTTCTCAAGTCTGTTAAAGCGTCCAACAATGAGCTGCTTATTGTAGGAAGCCAAAATCAACTGGTCTGTCAGGCTGAAACTATAAAGACGATTATCAACAAACAAGATTTCACCGGCAGGAATTAGCGGAGCCATTCTATCGTCTGGCATTTTGACGGCCACAACTTTTTTATGAGCG
>Ga0307935_1000456_pt1 | contig 18305 bp, 21 predicted proteins | sample OrgLakmetageno92_FD_201827 | JGI IMG/M metagenome (GOLD analysis project Ga0307935, IMG submission 201827) | Saline water microbial communities from Organic Lake, Antarctica - #92 | ecosystem: Environmental > Aquatic > Non-marine Saline and Alkaline > Saline | place: Antarctica: Organic Lake...
TTCTAAATGCAGTATCAATACCAACATCAATACTCCTACCATTTATTAAATAATCTAAACTACCGTGTGAATGTCCAAAAGCATGAAACCAACCTCTGTGATGTTTATCCCACACTCTATGAGAATAATGAGATAAAAATACAGGAGTTGCTTTTACATTTCTATTTGGTTGTATTTTAACTTGTAATACATGATTAACAGACGTAAATAAATATCTTGTAGTAATATTACTCTTTTGATAAATTTCTTGCACATCACATTGTAAAACATTTATTAAGTACTCTAAAGCTAATTTTTGCTGATTATCTGGTAATACTTTATTGTTTTCAATATGTTGGTCATGATTACCTAAAATTAAATGAATATTCTTACATTTAATTTGTTTTCTAAAATCATATATAGATTCAATACCACCAAAAGACCAATCACCTAAATGTATTAAAGTATCATTTTCTGCAACCATATCATTAATATTGTCTATGATAGTATTATTCATTTCATCTAATGATTTAAATTTACGAACACCTAAATGGTCTTGATTTAATTCATCTTGTTTCCAACTAGTAGTAGCACTACAAATATTTGCATGATTATAATGAGTATCTGAAGTTAAAAATACGTTTCCTTTTATTATCATATTTAAAATTCTATATTTTCTGCTTCAACCTCGTCATTTTCATCAAATATTTCTTCGTTTAAATTAAAATGTTGTTTAGCTTTACTAGATATTCTAGGAGTTAAAGTTTTATTTAAATCAGAATTATTATCTAAACATTTTACTATTAAATCATTTAAATAATTATGAAATTTTCCTTTAGTCATCATTTCAGGATGAGATTGAATAAGTAAACTTTTAGTATTACTATAATAACCAATTTCAAACTCTTTATAACTTTCTGGTAAATCAATTTCTTCGTTTCTACCATTTAAATAAGTAGTAGATAATTTATTTGCCCAAGCAATTAAATTAAAATGTCTACTACTAAAAGGTATTGACATTTGATGATGAGTGGAAGTTACTTCAAAATCTTTATTATCGTAAGTTTCAATAACATGCTTACTACCAATTGCGTGATTAGTTACATGTTGTATTAATTTACCACTATTCATAACATTTAAAAATTGAGAACCTCTACAAACACCTATTTTTAATTTATGTTGAAAAGTATCAAAATATCTAGATTCTAAAGTATCTCTAGTTTTATTAATAAAAGTTGTATATTTACCTCTATGTTCTCCATAATAATCAGGCGAAACATCTTCACCACCTGTAAACATTATAATGTCTGCTTTTGTAGCATCATCAGTTATATTCACATTATTAATCCATGATGCATAATGTTTTGCACCACCTATTATATATATTTTCATAAGTTATTTATTTTATTTTCTATAATGTCTGTAACACTATTTGTTTGTATTTTTAAAAATTTTTGAAAGTATTCATTAGTTACTTGTTTTTTTAAAACGTAACGCCTACTAAACAAAGTATGATTTGAATTATAATATCTTTTTTTTATATTTTTCTGACCTTTATATAATAAATTTAAAACATTATTATTTGTTTTATTATTGTAGTTTTCTAATACAAAATTTACTATATCTGGAAAGCCATCTTGACTTTCCCATATATATCTTATACACATACCAAATACCGTTGATTCTATTTGATATTCAGGTCTATAATAAATCCTATTTTGTTTTCTTTTAACACTTGGGAAAACTTTTCTTAGAATTTTAAGATATTTATCTACTTCTTTATATGTAAATTTATTACTACTATGAATATCTATTACTAATAAATTTTTATTATTATTTTTAATTTTAAACCATAGTCCACTAAAACAATGAAAATTATTTTTACTTACTATTTTTTTATTATTTACATATAGTTTGTAAGTACATGTATTTGCCATTTTTTATTAATTATTAAAAAAAACGCTGTTATAAATTAATACAACAGCGTTTTACAATTATTATTTACTATTTATTTATCCACATTTACTACTACCACAATCTAAACAAGAAAGACAACCTTCCTCATATTTTAAATTTGTAGAACCACAATTTTGACATTTAGCTCTCGCTAATAAATCATCTTCGTTGATATATTTTTTCAATACTCTAGCAATAGCTTTAGTATAAGAAGTAATATCACCATCAGTTTTTTGTAATTGTTCTACAATAAATTGTATATCAGCACCATGTCTTAAAGAAGTACTAATTAATCTAGTTAAAGCTGCTTGTTCATCAGTCATTCCATTAGCAATATCTAATGAATGTGTAGTATCACTTTCATAAGTATACTTACCTTTTTTTTCTTTAATTAGTTTGCCAACACCTTTATCAAAATGTACTTGACCAAAACCAAATACTTCATAAGGCTTACCATTTAATAAACCAACTAAAACATTAAATTTAGTACCTTGAACAGTAGTAATATGTGATTCAGCATCTAAAACTTTTGGTCTTTCAACTGCATCACGAGATTCAAATACTGTTTTATCTTTTTTAGAGGAATCAACTAATACACCACTTCGACTACCTTCACGGTATATAGTAACACCTTTTAAACCCATCTTAGAAGCGTTCATATAAATTTGAGACACTGTATCAAGAGTTGTATCTTCGGGTAAATTAAGAGTACTAGAAATAGCATTTGAAGTATACCTTTGTAACACTTCTTGTATTTTTAACCTTCTATTCCAATCTATATCATTAGCTGTAGATTTATACCAAGGAGACTGTTCTACACATTCTTCTATGGTAGGGTTTACTTTACCAAATAAAGCCCAGTTATCTACTTTATCTACATAGTTAAAATTACCTACTTCAGTAACTCCATGTGTACCTACTAACTGTAACCAATCTTTAAACTTTTCATGAAATACAGGGTATTCTTGCCAAGTATCTCCATTCTGGTCTGTAAAATCAACTCTAGTATCTTTATCATTAGGATTAACCTTTTTACGTCTCATATAAAATGGCATAAATACTGGTTCACATCCACTAGAAGTTTGAGTTAAAATTGAAACACTACCAGTTGGTGCTATAGTTGACCATGAAATATTTCTTCTTCCGTAAACAGACATTTTTACAGCTTGTTCTGGAAATTCATCTAAAATCATTTGATAAAAATCATTTTTACCTTCTTTTAAAGCATTATCAGGTATAATATCAAATTCTTTATTTTCATTCCATGCTTCAAAAGAACCTCTAAGAATAGCTAAATCAATGCTACAATCTAATTCAGCTTTCATTTTAGTTTTCATTACTTTATCAGTAATTTTTAAAGCTTCATCGGAATCATATTTTAATCCTAAAGCAGCTAACATATCAGCTAAACCAGTAATACCACTACCAGTACGTCTACCAGCTATTGCAGCTTTTTTAACGTTTTTCCATAGTGATAGTTCAGTATTTTTAACATCCATTAATTCGGGGTCACTTTCAATTTTAGCTATAATTTTATCAACTTGTTCAATTTCTAAATCAACTAAATCATCCATTAACCTTTGTTGTTCATATGCTATACGATAAACTAAATCATAATCAACTTCAGCTTTATCTGTAAATGGTATATCAACCATTGAAAATAAATTCATACACATTAATCTACAGCTATCATAAGCTTGTAGAAATTGTTCACCACAATTATGGGCTATAATATTGTTAGCAATTAAACAGTGAGTGTTTTCTACTTGAATATCATAAACATCAGTTGTTTCCCCTTCTGTTATACTTACAACAGCTGCATAACCTTTGTTAGAAACATTAGTTTTTAATTCATCTGGTAAATCTACAATTGTTTTAGCTCCTCTTCTAGAGTTTGGGCCACTAATAAATTTACCATTTTTATCTCTTACTTGATGAGTTTGCGAGTTATCTTCAGTAGCAGTTACCCTAGAATGTTCGTTATGAGCTAAAAGTTCAAGATTTTCAATAGAATTGTTATAAGTATTTCTATCTAAATGATGGATATTCATATTAATATCATGATTACCATAAACTAGTTTATGTTCCATAACTTGATCTTTTATACCATTAGGAGAAGTAGTTAAATGTACTCCTGAATATTTAGCACCCCTTCTAGATCTGCATAAATGACCTAACGTGTCTCCAATTTTTAAATTTTGAGCTTCACACCATCCTTTATTGCGGATATATAATTTATGTTCGGGCGTAACTTGTATTCTAGAACCATTTCGTAAATTAATACATAATGTTTTAGCATTAGTTTTACTAATAAAGCTCTCAGATGCATTAGCCATTACTAACTTTCCATCAGAATCCATTGAATAAACTTTCATTGGTTTATTAATATCTTTAATTTTCATTTGCCCGTATTCTGTTTCTACAACAGTATCTGGATGAAAACAAGGATTTGAACTTATTGGTTTAAAATCTTCATAAACTGCTGCTGGGTCATTATCTAATACGTTATCCCACATCATAAGACCTGGTTCTGCATTATCTCTAGCTTGTTTAACTATAGTATTCCATAGTTCTTTAGCTTTGATTTTTTTAAAATATATTTCACCTTCAGGTATTTCCATTAATTTATTATAATTTTCAGGTTCATATCCTTCTAAAACTAATGTATCACAAGGAAACCTTAATATATAATCTTCATCGTTTTCTACAGCTTTCATAAATTTCCTATTAAGTCTAATAGAAATATTAGCACCTGTAACTTTAGTTGTATCAGATTTAATTGTAGTAAATTTTTCTACATCTGGATGATTAATATCTATAGATAACATTAATGCTCCTCTCATTTTTGGACTATATCATATGTACTGGATAAATCCAATTGTACACTCGGAAGCTAATGGTGTATTACGCAACAAGTTCGTGTTGCACCACCTAGTCTCTACACCTTCCCTATACGCTTATAGGGCTTGGCTCGGTATTGTTTGTATATAACAAGTTTTCACCGAATTCATCCGATTCAAGACGCAGAGGAGCATCTTTATATTTATCTATCTATTAATTAATCTTTAAAATCAAATCGTTTAATTTTATTACTTTTCTTTTTAATCTTATTCCATCTATAGGTAATAAATTTGCAAATTTAATTATATCTTTTTTTGCTGCAAATTCTATTATAAATACCTTTTCATCCTTCTTAGGCTTTATAATTGTAGATATTTCATGTTTTAATAGTATTTTTTGTACTCCTATTAAAATTGTATCGCTTGCAGTAAAAGATATTTTTTGCCATTTTTTATTACGGTCTTTTCTTTCTCCAAAAGTTATGCAACCGTCAGCATCAAAAAAACCAGCTAGAAGATATTTTTCATAATGTTTTGGTACAATTGGGGTATTTCTTTCAGAAGCTAATCTATTTCCGAAATACTTTATTAAATTTTTACCAAAGTTTCTACTTCTAAACCCAAATCTTACTCTAGGAAATCGTTTAGTTTTTTTGTCAAACGTTAAATCCTCTTTTACTATACATTCCCAAGGAATATAATTATCTATATCATAGATTAGTTGTTTATCTTTTATTGCTAATCCCAAATAAACATCTAATTTATCTGAAATATATCCGTCACCCATTATAAATCCAACAATATATGCTTTTTCTTTCGTATCAATTTTATTGAAAAAATTATGATCTACATTTTTTTGATATTCTTTGTTGTACTTAGCTAAAAATTTAATACTGTGTTTATTAACCCAATATTCAACTTTTTTTGGTGAACAACGTTCTAATGTTGCAATTTTTCTATAAGATAAATTATCTTTTAGGTAATTTTCGAGTTTGCTTTTTTCCATTTTTTGTTATTTTCCTGACTACTCTATATATTTTCGTCTGGTTATTATTATTTATTTACGTCCATTCTGAGCTGTTTCTCTAGTACTATTAGAAAATCTCTCCATAAATGATACTGCACCAGTTGAAGTACCAGCAGAATTACTAACACTAACTGTATCTGGTCTTAAATTAGAAATATCATGACCAACACCCCCACGTCTTTTCATTAATTGAATTTGTTGTTGGTCTGTTTTACAAATACCACCATAACTATCTAAAGCAGATGGTATAACAAAACAGTTAGAAAGAGATATGTATTTATCTTTTCTACCAAGACCATACATAATACTTCCTTGAGGTATTATATATTTAAAATTTTCAAATAAATTATAAATAGATTTTTCATCTAGATTTTTTCTTTTAATACAATATTCAGACAAACTGTCTAAATTAAAAGATACATCTTCGTAATCTTCTTTTTCTTTTATTTGATATTTTTCTTCTATTCTAGCAAATTCTTTTGCCATTCTTGTATGCATATCAGAGGGCGTTTGTTCACCCTCTGATGCATATTTACTTTTCCATACTGAAGATGCAAGTTCATCTCCTTTAAAGTAATCATTTAGTTTATTCATTAAATTTTCTCTTGTTTTGTTGTTTTAAATAATTCATCTTGTATTTTAATTTTTTCTCCAAGTTCATATCCTTTTAAGTCTACCCTTAATTCGGCTTCTAATTTTGCTTTTAAAGAAGGATGTTTTTCTAAAATCTTTACAATTTTATCGCTTTTTGTTAAATTAAAATACTTAATAATTAATATTTTATTTTTACTACTAAATTGTGAATATAAACCATCAATAAATAACTGATAATGTTCTTTATCTGGGTAATAATATTCAACTACAAATTCATCATTGATTCTATGTACTTGTACAAATTCTTCAACCTTTGTATATTCATCTGTTAAAGTTTTAACCCATAAAAATACAGTACCACTTAATGATTTTGTCTTACCTTCAATACCTAATAATAAATTGTTGACGTTATTTCTATCAAATTTAAAATAATCCATGAAAGTAGGAAGTAAATAAGTCTTAGTTCTTGATGTTTTTTTCATAACTCTAATTTTATTTCTCCATTAGATTGATAAACTTCTTTTTTATAATCAAAGAGTTTATTTTCCATGTGCCATTCTAAATCTAATGTTAGTTCATACCAACCTTTTATTTTATTATTAAATACATTTAAATATCCTGATTTTGCTGGTTCTAAATATTTTGACATATTATATTTTATTACTTTCTCATCTTTGAAAGAATAAACAACCATTATAAAATCAGCTATTTTTTTATTTTCAAACGCTTTTTGTATTACATACCAATACAAACTACTTTGTATATCGTAACGATACAATCTAACACTTTCTGGAAATGAATACACACTTTTAGAAGTTGATTTTAAATCAAATGGTCTAACAGTGTCGCCATCAATTTGAAGCCAATCTAATAAAGCTTTATATTTAAATCCAAGTAATTCTTCACAAAAAGGTACTTGTGTTTGTCCATTTTTAAAAATGTCTTTAGTAAATAAAGAATTTCTTAAAATTTCTACACCTTTTTCAATAGAATTTTGTTCTTCGTTAGAAAGTACTTTTTTTCCTTCGTTTTCTAATAAAAAATTAAGGTAGTTTAAAAACAAATCATTTTGCCATTTGTTTTTTCTAGTTTCTAATTTAGTGCAATTACTAAAATATAATTTTTGATTATTATTTACATAATTTTCAATATCAAATTCGTTTATTAATCTTCGATTTTTACAATCTTCAGCTAGTGTTAAAAGTTGTCCTGTTGGAACTTCATTTTTATAACTACAAAAAATATCGTTATATTTATTTTCTTCCGTAAGTAACGTCTCAAGAGCTTTACCTAATTTAAAAGCAGTTAAATCTTTTTGAGTATTGTCAATTAAACTTCTAGGGTCACTATCTAAAGATTGTAACTTTGAATAATTAATAGCATTAAATTGTCTATAATTTTCTCTCGTTATTTTATTCATTATTTTTTTATTTCTTTTAATTCTATTGCATATTTAGTTCCATCTTTTAAAGTTATTATTTTTGTTAAGCTACTTATATTTAGAATATTTTTATATTCTAATTTGTTCAATATGTTATTAGTTATAATAGACATCTGACCATTTGCTGAAAATGGATTCATATTTCTTCTATTTTTTGTTTATGAAAGTTTACTCTATCATGATAGTATGATAATAAATCGGGTTTAACTTCTTTTAGTATATTTTCTATAGTGACTTTACTTTTAAATACAGCAAGTCCATTATTTTCAACATATTTTAATATTGAAATACAAAAATATAACCAAGAAATTATTTCTTGTTTATTAAATGTAGATTCGTGAATTCTAAATTCTACTGTTTCTTTCCGTTGAAAAATAAAAGGAACTAAATTACACCAAACATATCTTGACGTAATGTTCCATTTTTTACCTCTTATTGGATGAATTTTAGAATTTAAATTAAATGTTGCATCTGGTAAATAACCACAAGAAAAAAACTTAAATACATTTCTAAAAAAACTATCATAGCTTAAATTAGAACTATAGTCATAATTAGCACCGAACTCAGGTAAAAATTTACAATAATTTTGTTTTAAATTAACTAATGTATAATCTTTTTTATATGCAGGAAACATCTCAAAAATAGAATTTTGAATATCTGTAATCACTTTATATAAAGAAATTAAACTATTTTTAGTCAATTTTAAACCAGATATATGTAAATGTAAAGAACACTTATTTGAATGAGTACAACGTTTATCTAAAATATCAGCAAAACTTTCTATTGTTTTAACACCTTGATATCCAGAATAAGGAATTGTAGTATATTCTAAAGGTTCTAACCCATTTACACGCAATGAACCATCTAATAAAGGTTGTACACCATGTTTTGCTAAGTCATGTTTTTTAATATAACCGTTTGATGTTTCATATTCTAAACCAAATTTAAAACCTTTTAGAAAATTATCAACTTCATAGTTTTTATAATTTGGAAATAATTTGCTATAAGTATTTTCTAAAATATTTATATGATTATCTTCAATATTATAAGTTCTATTTTTATATTGATGTTTAATACCTTTCCTATTAAATTTTATTAAATTTTTATGAACATAAAATTCACTAGATAATTCATCAATATAATCTTCATTTAAAATTTCTTTTGAAATACCACTAATAATATGTCCATTTTCTAATATAAGCAATATATTTTTAAATTCGTTTACAGTAAAATAACCATACTCAAATTTATCATTAATAATACCATTTTTTAAATTACTATGATTTATACTTGAAAACTTTTTCCAAGTATTATCTTCATTATCATAAAAAATTAAACCATTATCAACACGATTCCACCTACCATCAACTAAAAAACAATCTACATTTTTTTCATATAGTTTACCTTTTATTAATCTACAGTTTTTGCGTAATGCTTTTTTACCATTAAATTTTAAAACTTCTTTAACCATTGTCCCAAGTATTTTGAATTTTTTTATCCATTAAATAGTTAAAAACATTTTTTTTCTGACTAGCAATGTTAATAAAATCAGTTGCTTTTTCATAAAAATCTTCTACTAATTCATCTTCTTCAAATTCTGATAATTTACCAATTAAATCATCAACGTCAATTAAAATATCAATTAATCTTTCATCAAATTCTGAAAATCTTGATTCATTTGTATCATCATCTTCATCATCATTTTTTAAATCTAATTTTTGAATTTCATTATGATATTGTGTTTTAGTAATATTTTGAATTGAATCATAATTAACTTTTTTATGGTCAATATAAAAACAATTAGTTGATATTATATCACCTTCAGAATCTATACTTTTATTAGAAACAGAAGTTAACTGTTTACCTAAAATTGTTACATTTGTAAATGCATCTTCAGCTTTAAAATATTCATCACCTTTCCAAGGTTTACCTGTAAGAGGATTAAAATTTACAATATCAAACTTATGCATCTTATCAGTGTAAAAATTAAATAAGTCCTCTGTAAGATTATCAAAATCTAAAACGTCAAAATCATAATTAACCCAAAATTCATCAGGTTTTGTTTTTAACATATCAATAAGAGGATTAGTTGTTTTACCTTCTGGTAATTGTTTAACTGTAGAAGATTGATTACCTTGAGCAAATGATTTTAAAACACCATTTTCATAACAAACATCAAATTTTCTAGCACCTTTAAATTGATAATTTTTGGTACTTATTAGTTTATTATTAAAATAGCTTTTATTACATTTTACGTGATGTGCTGTTTCTGATTGCCAAAAAAATACAGGTATTGAAGACCAAATACTCAATGTTCTTAATTTCATTAATGTTTCAGCTTCACTGGCATTTTTTAAACCATCAAACAAAACTTTCATTGGTTCTAAAAAATTATTATTTATAACTGGAATACCATTATAAAAATAATATGTAATTTTTCCAAACTCAATACCATTAGTTTTATCAGTAACTAATAAATGACCATTTCTATGATACCGACCTTTATAAATATAAGGCTTACCATTAAAGCTATTTATATTTTCTGAAAGTGTATCACATTCTAAATTACAAGTTTCTAAAACATTACTACTAGTTTTTTTTGTATAATTTAATTCTCTAACTTTAGAATAATTTTTATTTTTCTTAGTAGTACCGTTATAATTATTATTTGTCCAATCTTTTGACCAAGCACCTGAAGAAGTATAAAAAACCGTAGGTAATTCAACATTTCTTTCAACTTCTTTAAACGTTTTTATACCTTTACTCGTGATAGCTAATAATTTATCTTCTTCAAAACTTTCAACAGTTTCATCTTTTGAATTCTTAATAACTTCTAAAGAATCTTTTAAACTACTAACATAATAACCATTATCAGATTTTAGATAAAATAAAGGTCTATCTACTTCTTTTTTTTTATTTGTTTGAATACTAGTACCTTTCCAAACATATAAAGTATCTGGTTTATTTACATCATGATATAAAAAAGTTGCTGCACCTTGATATTTACTTAAAATTTCATACTTACCTTGTGAAATTAAAGAACCTAATGCTTTAGAATCAACAGTATAAGAATTAACTTCTTCTAACTCCATTAATTTTTCATCATAGATTAATTGTTTCCAATTACCTCTTAACGTTCCATTATGTGCAAAAGCATGTTTTAACGTTTTATTTTTATCTAAATAACCAAAAGGGTGAGCATTTTCATCAGATATCATACCACTACTACTATTTCTAGTATGACCAAATATTACTCGATTATCTTTAGTTTTATCTAATGTTAATGTATTCTTTTTTATAAAGTCTTGAAATTCTTTTTGATTAAACTGAGCTGATTTTATAATTTCATTATTTATATATAGACCAGAACTGTCTTTACCTCTACTAACATTAAATAAACCTAATATTTTTATTTTTTCTAAGTTGGGGTTCTCACCAACATAACCAAATAGTCCACACATTATACTAAAATGTTTTTATATTTTTCACTAATATTTAGATTTTCAACAATTACATGTGCTGAATCTAAATCATTATTATTAATTGTTAATTCTATTAACTCTTCGTCAAATGGTAAATTATCCATATTTTCATATGCTAAATGTACCATATCAAAAACCCATTCTTGTAATTCAGGTGTTTTTAACCAAAAGTTTGATAATACTCTATATTCTAAACCAAATTCTTTATCTCTAAAACATCCAGCTTTACCATATAATTTTCTTCTTTTGTTATCATTGTCTAATAACAATGAAGGTATTCCTAGATATAAATCTAAGGCTTTTACAAATTTAATTATATTGTCATCATTTACTTCTAGTAAATCATTAAAACCTATGTGAACGTGTCCACCAGCACATCTAGCATTAGTTTTATTTAAATCTACACCTGGATTTACATCTAAAGAATAGGCATTATAATCAGATTGACAACCAGCTACAAGAGCTTGTTCAGATTGTAAATATAACCAATCCATTTCAAAATAAGATTCTATTATATAACAACAATCATCAGGTAACACTAAATTAATAGTTGCTAAACCAAATTCATGAGCATCTAACCATTCTTGTTTAGTTTTACAAGGTGGTATATTATACTCTGCTAATATATTATCTTCTTGTAATGAAAATCCCTTTTCAAATTCTAATGGGTTTTCTTTAGTTCCACGACCATTTTCATCTCTAATTAAACCTTCTACAGATATTATTTCATTCATTGTAGTATTTAATACAAATACTTCTGGGTCTGCACCAATTGTTAAAAAATTCTTTTTAGACATTTACAAATTGTTTTTTGTTTTTATATTTTGACCAATCACCTGACTCAACTTTAGAATTAAAATCAATGTTATTATTAAATAAATAAATAAAAACTTCTTGATTATCTATTTCTATTTTTTCTTTTAAATATAAACTATTTCGTAAATTATCTTCACGATAACCTTCTAAATAATCTACATTTTCTTCAATTCTTTCACTATCTATACTGTATAGTTCAACTGTAATTTCACCTTTACCTTTCTTAATACCTGGAAAAGCTCCAATATCATACATGTCATAACCTTCAATTTTAGTAGTTTTTAAGTGTTTGCAATCTGCTATTAATCTATGATTACCAAACCCTTTTCTTAAAGTTCCATATACTGCGTATATCATTTTAAATATTCTTTTGTTATATTAAATCCGTATTTCTTACGAAAATCACTTACGTCTTTTACTTCTTTAGGAAATAAAAATTGTCTTTTATCTATTTTCAAATTATAAATTTTAGAATGTTTTTTAGCATTTGTTAAACCAGCAATATCCCAATCGTACCATATTTTAATGTTAAAATTAAACTTTAAAAATTTTAGTACTTTTGGGGATATTAAAACTGATTCAGCATTTGGTGCAATTGCTTGTATACCTAATTCATACAATACAATTACTTCTTTCATAGAAGAAACTAATATTAAGTCTTTTTTATCAAAGTTTAGCATATGCCAACCTTGAATACTATTACTATTAGTATTACCAAAATACTTTGGTGTATTGCCAGGGTTATAAAACTTATATCTACTTCCTATTTTAAAAACATATTTATTAAAATTTACTTTATAAGTATTATAAAAATAACCAGAAACACAATAAATGTTAAATTTATCTAAACTATTAAGTTCACAATAACTCTTCCAAAACAACTTATCTTCTTCTTCAGGTTTTCTAAATAATGGTATAAACCTTTTAGTATCTCCATTATTTAATTGTATATTTTCATTTTTATAGATAGTTTTACTTTTAGTAAAATCAGGCTTATTTTTATAAGCATCTGATATAATCTTATCTACAGCTTGAAAAAAATTCAAATTAAATAAATACATTACAAGTTGGATTATATTACCAGATTGATTTGTTTTAAAATCTTTAAACATAATTCTACCATTATAGTAATGTGTTGAAAAAGAAGGTATGTTATCATCATCTCTAAGTGGACTACGAATAACATCACCAACATGAAAATCACTTATATAAAGTGAAAATAAATATTTATCGTCATATTGTTCTAGTTGTCTTTTTTTAGATTTAGTCGTGAACATAATTTTTTAAATCTTTTTTTAATTTAGTTTTATTAGTCCTAATACGTGTTTTCACTGTATTAATGGGCATATTTAATATTTCAGCTATTTCATGATATTTAAAACCTTCATAATAATGCATATATAATTCTATATAATTTTTACAAAGTCTTTCAATATTATGATTTACCTCAGTATTTTTTTCTAAATCTAACCCATCATGAATTTCTACATTATTTATTTTATAATAATTACTTACAAAATGATTTTTAATACGATTATTAATAGTTATATAAATTAAAGAAGGGAGATTGATATTCTCAACCTCCCTCTTTAGTAAATATATAAATGTTTCTTGAATAATATCCTCTACATTATTTAGTTTTGGATATTTTTTTTGAAACAGTTTTACATAATAATTGAAATGTTTTTTATAGAAGTCTTCAATTAACTTCCCTCCCATGATGTTGCGTTAGTACTATTCTCTACAAGCGTATCTTTTTTAACTAAACGAGTAATATCACTATCTTCGTTAAAGGTAAGTTCAACGTTACTATTACTAGATACCGCAATTGATGGATTCGGATTCTTTTCTGTTTTACGAGATACTGGTATCGTTGCAGATACTTTAACCTCACCTTTATCGTTTAAATATTCACGACCACCGAATTTTTGAGTGTAAGATTTATTTAGAATCATTGGTGTTACCTTATCTAAATATTCTTTTACACTACCTGCTTCAACATTATCTGCTTTATTACCTACAATTGCTTTCACAATTTCATAAAACTTATTCATGTTTAAATTAACAGCTTTTTCACTTACATAAAAACGTTCTGTTTTAATACCGTTTTTATCACTACCTGCAATTTGAAAATCTACTTCAAAGTAAGGTTTTTCTGTGTTAGTGTCTTTTAATTCAACACGTTTAATAACAGTGTTTTCTTGAATACCTGGTTTAATGTATTCTGCACCTTCTGGTAATTCTTGATGATTTGTTCCAAACATAATTTCTCTGATTTGTTTATTAAAATTAAATTATTATTACTTACTAAATTCTAAGATTCCTTCTCTAACGAAATTTAAATCATTAGGTATGCGTAAGTCAAACATACCTTTTGGTGTTTTAGCGGTTGTATCTCCTTCGTTATTAGTTACAAAGTTGTGATGTATTCCATCCTCTTTTCTTTCTACTTCTGTAAAAATAACGTAAGTAAAATACCCTTCTATACCACCTACTTGTTGTTGAGCTAATTTACCCATTTGTTTTGCACGATGAAATCTATCACCATTATCATCAGTTGCTAACTCTGAATGATAAATAATAAAAACAAATAAGTCTTCTCTCAATCTTGGTAAAACCTCTGGTAAAGACCAAATACCAAAACCAACATCATTAAATTTATTAAACCCTTTTTCATATAAACGATTCATAAATTCATTAACTGCAATATATTGAGCGTCATCTACTACTATGTTTTTAATATCCTTTCTATTTTCAGATATATAGCTAACTAGTTTTAGAATCGTAGCGATTTTATCAGTATAATACAAATTACCTTCTGCTGGTGGTTTACCTTCAGAACATTTTACATATCCTTTTTGCTTAAAAGGTAAGTCTTTACCTTGAACATTTATAATAAATGTCTCTTTAGGGTTTAATTTTTCTATTGCTGTTGATTTACCAGTACCTGATTCACCAACTATTAATGCACTTTTAGCCATTAGTCTTTTTTATTTAAAACTTTATTTTCTTTTTTTAAATCTCTATTGATAGCTTTTTCAGCATCAAACTTATCAGGATAACGCTCTTTAAGTTTATCAATATTTGTCTGTAATACTTTAATATAATCTAAATCATATACAAAACAAAGACTTAATAAAAGCTCTCTAATTGCATAAAAACCACCTTCCATTGCATCATTAATGTTACCAGGAGTTATGGTTTCTTCAAAGAACTCTTTAAGTTTTTCTTTAGAATGTTCTGATTCAAATTCACCCATTGGTTGAAATTCAAAATTTTCTTTATCTTCTTTTTCTAAGATGTTAAAAAGATTGTAACTATACCAAGCAGTGTCACCTATTTCTTCAGCTAAATGATTTATGTCAACATCTTTACTATAAGCAAATTTCTTCTTAAAGATATCAAGTATTTCATTTAATTCTGTTGAAATACCCATAGCTAAATGTCGTAGATTTTTTTGTTGTGAACCTAAATCTACTAAGGTTCTTTTTACTTGTTTAATGTACTTTTCTTCGGTCATAAACTTTTATTTATTTATTTTATCCATTCTATTTCTTTTTTATTTGTGGCATCTAATTGTTTATTTACTTGTGAAAATGGTTTACTGCCAAAAAAACCTTTATCAGCTGAGAATGGAGATGGATGTGCTGATTTTATAATCACAGGTGCTAAATGATTTTCTTCTATTGTTTTCTCATAAGACTGTGCGTGTTTTCCCCAAAGTATATAAATTACTTCAGGTTTAGTTAAACTTATTTTTTTAATTATTGCTTCTGTAAAATCTTTCCAATATTCAGAATGAGAACCTGCTTTACTTCTTTCTACTGTTAAAGCTGTGTTTAATAACAACACACCTTGTTTAGCCCAGTTTTCTAAAGTGCAATCAAAATCTAAAATCATTTCATTTAAATCTTGTTCTAATTCCTTATGTATATTTCTAAGTGAAGGACTAATTGAAATTGTACCTTTATTATTAGCGAAAGCTAAACCATTAGCTCTTGGAGTTAATGGACTTAGTTTAATTATATCATGATAAGGGTCTTGTCCAAGTATAACAACTTTAATATTATCGTAGTCACAAAGATTAAAAGCTCTAAATATATTTTCCTGAAATGGAAATACATCTTTATACTTATATTGTGACATTACTTTAACACCTAAATCATAAAATAGTTTTGAGGAAAGTATATTTTTTAATGGTTCATACCAAGAACCAAAACTTTCTTTTATATTCATAAGCTATCTATGTATTTGTTACGCCAAGTTTCAGTTTTATAAGATTTTAATTTGTCTTTTTCTTCTTTAGTTAATCTTACTTTTTTTATTCCTGGGGTTTTATTAAAAATATCAAAGTTTTTAATTCTACCTTCATAAGTACTATATTTTAACTGAAATAAAATTAATGTTTGAAAACGATTTCTATAACCTATTGGATTATTACCAACAACAGTCCAAACAAACTTTTCGTCTAATTTAAGTAACTTGTGTTTAAAATTTTCAAAATCAGATACATTTAATAATAAATGACTTTTATTAACTTTATTTCTAATAAAATTAAATAAAGTATTTAAGTCATCAGATGATAAATCTTGTATATTATCTAAATATCCTAATTTACAATTACCAGTCGCATCTGAATAATAAACATTTTTAAAACGACCAATTTTAATAACCAATGAAAATGGTAACTTATTTTGCTCTATAATTTGAATATCATTTTTCATCTTTACTATTTTCTAAAAACATTGCTTTTTCTATAATATAATATACCAATGTATCATTAAACTTCTCTTTTACTGTTTCCTTAGTTGGTTTTTTACCAACATATAAATCTTGACGCATATCATCAATAGATATTATATGTTTTAATCTAAAACCATCTAATATTTCTTCACGTAATAGTGATTTTTTTAAAGCACCTATTTCAAAATTATGGAAAGGATTACTATTTCTACGATATTCCTTTCCTTTTACAATTAAAATATTTTTAAGCTCAATTAAAGTATCTTCTACTACTTTTTCAAATTCTTCTTCAGTCATTCTATTTCTTTATAATAATGATAAATTATATTTTGGTTTCCTGTACTAGGATTAGTAAATCTAGATACTTCTTTAAATCTAAGTTCTTTTAATAAATTATGCCATCTAACATCTTTTTTATCTGTTAAAACAACTTCTATTAAATTATGATTACCTTTATTATTGACACTAAGATTTCGTTTTAAAAGATTTTTAAAATCACTAATGTTTTTATTTGTAAAAAATGGTATTTCGTTAATGTGTACTATTCCACAACACCAACCACCATGTGGCCTCATTCTCATATTTAATTATTTAATAATTTTTTTACTTTTTCAATATATGTTTTGTATTCTAATCTAATACCTGGATAAGAATTCAACTCAAAAATTTTAAAACCATCTTTAGTATTACAAAAATCTATACTAAATATAGCTTCATTAAAGTCTTGAGGTAATTTACGTATAACTTCATCTTTAAAATCATTAAAAATTAATAATGATTCTGTAGGAATGTCTTTAGTGTCATAAACTTTAATACTACCACCTTGAGCTACATTACATAACCAACCATCTTTTTTAGGTTGTCTTACAGCTAATCCTACTATTGCAGAATTAACAATAATTAATCTAATATCATGTACACCTTTAATGTCTAATGGTTCATAATCTACACATTCAATAAACTCTTGAAGTATAAATAATTCTTCATAATCTTTATTATAAAAATATGTTTTTATATCATTATAATTATTTACTTTAATAATACCGTCACCTTTTAAACCATCTAAAGGTTTTATAACATATGGGTAATTAAGCTTTGTATCTTTTGAAATATCTTGTCTATCTACATATATATCATTAAACACACCATTATAATTTTCAATATGTATTATATGACTTTTAGGCATTAAATCTTTTAAATACTCATAAGTTTTATTCTTATCATCGGCAATTTGTTCAACTATTTGAGTATTAATAACATTGAAGTTTTTATACTTTTTATAGTCAAAGTTTTTACCTCTTACCCAAATTTTATTTACAGATTCTTTTTCGACTTCAACAATATAATTTAATTCTTCTATTATTTCTAAACAAATTAATCTATTGTGTTTTTCTCTACCTGTAAATATAACAAAATATGGACTTTTT
>Ga0307935_1000459_pt1 | contig 18268 bp, 19 predicted proteins | sample OrgLakmetageno92_FD_201827 | JGI IMG/M metagenome (GOLD analysis project Ga0307935, IMG submission 201827) | Saline water microbial communities from Organic Lake, Antarctica - #92 | ecosystem: Environmental > Aquatic > Non-marine Saline and Alkaline > Saline | place: Antarctica: Organic Lake...
CAAAGACTTGATTCTGATGCCCCATTAAACCCTGAACTTGAAGCGCCCGTGCTTCTTTCGCCCGCCAGTAATGCGGTGATTCCCGCTTCGCAAAGCTCGATTACTATTGAAGGTACGGCTCCAGAACAAGCCTTCCAAATTCAAGTTAATGGGTACACGCTGGCTAAGTTTCAGCCTGGGGACAGAAAATGGACTTACTTTGCGGCGACTCGATTTAACACCTTAAACCCGGGTGAAAATTTATACCAAGTAATCGCCATTGACCGACAAGGCCAACGTTCCCCTGTAACGGAGTTGCGACTCACCTATGAGGGCGTGGCGCCAGCGCCAGTAACGCCCGCCCCAATTCCTGAGGCGGAAGTACCAGTAGAGACTGAAGCCCCACAGATTGAAGCGCCTGCAGAAGTTTCTGATGTTTTCCCCGCCCCCCGCGTAACGACGCCAGCGCTGTTTGCCGAAGATCCAAACGCAACTTTTCAAACGGCTTCAGACCGTGTAACCCTATTTGGGGAGGTGCCCGTTGGCACTAACGCCGTTAAAGTTAATGGCTTTCAATTAAGACAATTTGAGGTCGGTGATACTAATTTCCAATACACGGCTATTGCGCTTGGGGTCAATGGGAACATGCAAGAAGGCGAAAATACCTACAACATTCAAGCTTTAGGGCCTGACGGAAAATTCAGTGAAACCAAAGTGACCGTTTTTTACTCTCCAATGAATCTTGAACAATAAAGACCATACCTGGGAACTAAAATCTTACGCGCCTGACAAAGCTGAGCTTTGGGATGATTTTGTATTAGCTCAGCCCCACGGTTCAATTCATCAGTGCGCTTTATGGCGCGATTTTCAACAAACCATACCTGGCCGTGAACAAGTGCTAGGGTTTTATGCGCTTGACGAAAACGGTGCCTGGATAGGCGCAACGTGGTGCGTTAAAATGAGTACTGGGTTTTTAGGCACGCATTGGTACTACTCGGCCAGAGGTCCCGTTTTAAAAAATCAAAATACGAAATTTAGACAAGAATTTTTAAGCGCGATTGCCGCAGAACTTAAAAACCAGAAAGGTTTATTTTGGAGACTAGACCCTTATTGGCAAGAAAGCACGTGGCTCAAACTAGAAGCCGAACCCGCCAAATTGAATATCAAACCCGCTACTAAAAACTTTCAACCCACAGACTCATTGATGCTTGATTTAAAATTAAGTGAAGATGAACTTTTAGCTCAAACCAAACGACAAGCCCGCAAAGCTTTGCGGCTGGCAAATGAAGCGGGCGTAACCATTGAAATACTTAATTCAAATTGTGTAGAAACAAGTCACATCGAAGCGTGGGACACTTTAAATAGTGACACCACCACTCGCGATGGCTTTTTTGGACACGACAAAACCTACTACCAAAGTTTCATAAAAAGGCTGAAACCCTACAGCTATCTATGCTTCGCCCACCACCAAGGGAAGCCCGTCGCCGCCGCTATTTTAACCGTATGCGAAGATAAGGCGATTTACTACTTTGGCGCTTCTAGCTCCGACGCGAGTACGCGTGACCTACGCGCCCCTTACGCTTTGCAGTGGGCTATGATTTTAAAAGCGAAAGCGCTGCGCGCCCAAACGTACGATTTTACAGGTATTACCCCAGAAGATCAGCCTGACCATCCTTATAAAGGTATTACCCAGTTTAAAACGCGTTTTGGGGGTTACCGAGACACGTATGGGGGCGGTAGAGAGATCGTTTTACGAAAAGCCTGGTATGCGCTTTATCGATTAGTGAAAAAAATGAGATCCTAAGGCCTCACTCGATTCGCTAAAAAATCTTCGTTTAAAATTTCAAATCGTAGTGAATCATAAAAAATACCGTTTTTAAGGTAGTGCTTTTTTAAAATCCCAATTTCACGAAAGCCCGTTTTTCGTAGCAATCTTTGTGAGGCTTGGTTTTCTGAAAACACCCCCGCAAAGATTTTACGAATTTTTAAATCGACGATGCAGTAGCGACAAATCTCGGTTAACACTTCGGTACCATAGCCTTTACCTTGGTGTTCAGGTGACAACCAAAAACTAAGAAAGACTGAGTTTTTCTCGGCGTCCTGCTGCATTAAATGAAAGTTGCGAACCGTAATTCGTCCTAAAAATTCATCGGTTTCTTTAATAAAAATACCAAAATGTCGATCATCAGTTTTGCGATTCTCTAAAAACTTCTGCCGCACTTCATCGTAGTTTAGCGGTGGATTCCAGGTCATATAATTTGAAATCACAGGGTAAGTGGAAGTTAATCTAAAAATATCACCACAATCGCTTTCGCTTAAGGTTTTTAAGTACAGGCGATCAGAATCAAGTTGTTCAGTGTTTGGCATACTAGTGTATGCTACCTAAAAAAGTTTGCCATCCCAAGAAATTTTTCTAGGATCATTCCGTTACAAAAGCAAAATATTAAAGAAGCCACCTTAGCTCAGCTGGTAGAGCAGCGGATTTGTAACCCGCAGGTCAACGGTTCGATCCCGTTAGGTGGCTCCAGTTTAAACTTCCGCCTTCAGCGGATTTTTTTATGTCACCACTAAGCTGCCACTCGTAAATGGAAATTTTTCTATTTCAACTTTTAAATTTTCTAACGAGGGAAACTGTTTTTTAAGGGCACTTATTAAGCGAGCGTGAAGTTTTTCTAAGAGTTCAAAATGAGTTTCTATGCACACGCTGTGTAGTAAGGCCTCTATGTGCGAATAATCAACGGTATCCCTTAAATTATCTGTCTGCGCAGAATCTTGGCTCTCAAAATCATAATCTACGGTTATCAGTATTTTTTGGGGCGCTTCTTTTTCGGCGTCGTAAACACCAAGCTTTGCCAGTACTTCGATTCGTTTTAATTGGTAGTGCATTTTATTGTGCTAAATTTCTAGCTTGCCTAGAATCTCATACATTCAGTAATTAGCCAACTCTTCTGACTCTGGGCAAGCCAGAGGTTAACAGAGGTGTTTGACATTATTTATAATAATTGTATTTTTTTTGTATGAAGAAGTTTTTTTCTCTTGCCCTTTTAACATTAACACCCTGGTTGGTACAGGCTCAATCCGCGCCACAGGCGAGTGTTAGTCTAGTGCCTACTACGGGCAGTTTGCAAACAGAATTTGTGTTAGATGCCAGTCAAAGTCGCAACGCAAGTGGGAATAATCAAAATTTAGAATACCAATTTAGAGCGGATTCCAAATTACCCCGCACGCCTTTTACCAGTAATCCAATATTTCGGTTTAGAGCCATTGAAACAGGAAATGCCACCGCCGAAGTCATCGTTCGTGATCGCAACACGGGGCTGATTACTATTTCTGGGCATCGTTACACCGTTCGCCAAACGCAACAAAAATCAGTTCGAATTACCGTTTCTACTTTGAACCCAGCCGTAAACCAAAGCGTGGTTTATGAAGCCACGGTGTTTGGCAATAATTTAAACCGCGATAAATTGCAGTCACGTTGGGATTTCAACTCAGATGGTCGTTGGGATACCAACTACTTAAACAATTTAACCACCAGTTTTACGCCCCAATCGGGAAAATCGTTTCCGACCGTTGAAGTTAAATTTGAGGATGGCAGCGTGATTCGGTCACGCGGCTTAGAAATGAATACCAGTAATACTCAGCGTAGCCAAAACAGCTTAACTGCCTTTGTTTCGGTACCGCGAAACCCACTAAAATCACCGGTGATTGAGGTATCACCCCGATCGGCCATAGTGAAAGAAAATACAAATTTCACCTTAGACGCGAGCAAAACCCAAATCACTAAAGATAGTTATTTAGAATGGGTCATTGAGGGGCGTACTATCCCAGGCAAAGAAAAAATAGACTACATTTTTAAAAGTAGTGGCGAAAAAACCGTCACCCTGCGTCACTGCCAAATTTCAGTTCCAGATAATTGTTTAGAAACTAATACTATCGTAAATGTAACCGCTAAACCGAATGATCAGTTTCTTGACCTTTACTGGCAGAACATGAGTGACCGAGGGCGCCGGACACTCGCTAAAGATTATGCCGTCGCCACCGCCACCGATACGCTGCGATTAACCGTTCGTCCCCAAGGAATAATGACCCGCAATCAGTCCTTTAGCTACCGCTGGGACTTTGAGGGAGATGGTAATTGGGATACTAATTTTGCCGAAGAAGCGTTGGTGGAACATACTTACAACCAGCCTGGTACTTACATTATTGAAGTTGAAGCGCTACCACGAATTACCACCAACAATTTTGAAATTCTTCGCTATTCATTGCCCGTTTACATTGAACGCAATCGAGCGCCCATAGGTGATTTTAATTTCACCCAAACCAACAATTACGTAGGCGAAAAAGTAACTTACACGGCGACCGCTAGTGATCCTGAATCTGAAAGCTTGGTTGAAGTACGCTTTGATTCTGACGCTGATGGCGTTTGGGACAGCGAATTTAGAAACCAACGTAGTTGGTGGTGGGTGTACGATGAACCCGGCGACTACAATGTGCGAATGCAAATACGAGACCCGCAAGGGCGCGTAAAAGAAGTGCGTAAAATGATGACTATTTTGCCGATGCTGCCCCCAAAAACGCAGGTTAAAGTTTCACACCGCGCGCAAACCGAAAACTTAAATATTATTTTAGACGCCAGTGGCAGCCAAGGCCGAAAATTAACCTATGAATGGACCATTCAAGGTCAGCCCCAAATTAAATACACCAGCGCTCGGGCTAACGTGCGTCTGCCCGCAGGAAACTATCAAGTTCAATTAGTGGTACGAGACCGGTTAGGGGTGAGTGATTCCGTGGTTTTCCCGGTCACCTTTTTACCACAAACGTCGGCCACTTCAGTGGTTGGTACGCCACGACCATTGCTCGCCCCGATTGGCATGAACAGTGCTGTGAATCAAATTTCAAGCATTAACCCGACTAGAAATAACTTTGTTATTCCCCCTGGTGGCGTCGCACCATCAGTGAGCCCATTTCAAGTCGAAGCGGGTGACGTGATTAAAAATGATGGTTATGTGAGCAATATGAGAGCTTTACAGTAGTCAAAATCAGCTCCTAATATCCACCAACTGCCACTGCACTTTGGTCTCTCCACGCCAGGTATTTTTAGAAACTCGCACCGCTAGATCGTAACTCGCCCCTGTTTTAAGAAGTGGCAGTAAATCATCCGCAAAAAAAGCGACGACTTCATGCGTGCCATCAAACGTAAGCCGCAAGTGCTGCTTGGTTTTCCCCATTACTTTTAATTCGGTTAACGGTAATTGGTTTATTTGCCAGACGGGCTTGGTGTTCCCAATACCAAAGGGCTCTAACGTGTCTTCCCACGCTTTCCAATCTAAATTTAACCATTGTGATTCGGTTTGTGCGGCAATTATTAGCTCAGGGGGTGGTGTTTCAATGCTGGCAAACCAGGTTTGCATGGCTTCCATAAATTCGATTAATTGGGTCTCTTCCAAACTAAACCCCGCGGCCCCTGCGTGGCCGCCAAAAGCGTTAAGTAACGGCGCTACACTTTCGAGTGCCTCGGCTAAGTTTAAGTTTTTAGGCGCTCTGGCCGAACCATGCAACTCTCCGTGTGGATGGCGCGTGAGCACCATCACCGCTTGCCCCAGACTTTCAACAATGCGACTCGCCACTAACCCCAGTACGCCAACGGGGCAGGTTTCTAAAAATATTATTTGCACCGCTTTATCTGGCTGCACCATTTTTTTGGCTTGTTCGGCATAAGTTTGGCTAAGTTCCCGTCGTTCTAAATTTAAATGCTTTAAATATTCGACTCGGTCGCTCATGCCGCTGTTGCTGCCTAAAAACAACTGCACCGCGTGTTGCACTTGCCCTAAACGTGAAGCCGCATTTAAACAGGGCGCCAACTGAAACCCAATCGTTTCTGCGGTAATTAATTCGTCACTTTCGAGTAACGCGAGCACTCCTGGCCAGTGATTTTTATTAAGCTCAATTAGTCCCAGTTGCACCAAACGACGACTTTCGCCCGTTAAAGCGACACAGTCGGCTACTGAGCCAATTGCGACCAACGCGCTGTAAGGTTTTAACCAGTCAATATCTGGCTTTAAAGCCTGTAGCAATTTAAACACTACCCCCACACCCGCTAAGTTATTATAGGGAAACGCACAATCTGGGCGCATCGGGTTTACCACCGCCAAGGCCGTGTAAGCCCAGCGGTCTGGGTCTACTTTATGATGATCAGTAATAATCGTTTCGATGCCTAAAGAATTAGCAAATTCCACTTCAGGTAGGTCATTAACTCCACAATCAACCGTAATTAAAAGCGTGGTGCCAGTCGTTGCAATTTCTTCAATTAGTTCAATTTTAAGGCCGTGCGAATCATTAACCCGGTCTGGTATTCGGTACGACACCAACGCCCCTAAACTTTTTAGCGCGTGTACCAAAGCGGCCGTTGAAGTAATACCATCGGCATCAAAGTCGCCGTACACCATTATTTTTTCTTTTCCCGCTATCGCTTTTTGTATTCTGTCTACGGCTTTATCCATATCTTTTAAAAGCCGTGGATCAGACAAATCTCCCCACGAAGGCTGCCGCCAAACCGATTCTTCATCTTCGCCCAAACGTTCTAAAAAAAAACGCTCTTGCACCGCTTTAGGTTCGTCTAAAAAAGCGTCTGACTGCCAAACTTTTCCGCGTAAAGACCGTTGCTCTTTCATGGTTTCTATGCTAATAAATAGGCAACCTTTTAAAAGAAAAAAGGGCGCTTAAGTTTCATTTAAACTTTAGCTTCCCACTATTTACCATGCACGTACTACTTTACGACTTTAGATGGAACTCTGCTGAGGAAGTAGAATTTCAAGCCAGCAACGGCGCGCGATTTGGACGCAAACAGCTGCGTTTAGGCGATGCTTTAACCGTCGAAGTGTGCCATACGGTTAAGTGTGCTGGCTCAACCGGTGATGGAGAATGGCAGCCGTGCCCACAAAATGTAGTGGGCAAAAAGAAATGCGAAACCTGCCGAAACCGCGACGGGAATTTTATTTACACCTCGTTTGATGGTTTTAACACTGACATGTTTACGCCCGATGATTTAGCGCGTTTGCAGTGTCCGCACTTGGTTTATTTGGCTTTATTTAATAAAGGCGTTACCAAAGTGGGGGTTTGCAAGAAAGACCGAAATGTGCTGCGGCAAGTAGAACAAGGTTCGCACCATACATTATACATCGCCGAAACGCCTGATGGCGTTTTAGCCCGACAAATAGAAACCTGCTACCGCCAATCGGGTATGGCTGACAAAGTGCAAGCCAGCACCAAAAAAAATCACGTCTGCCCCGATATTACTAAGGCCGAAGGTGAAGCCGAGCTGAAACAAATTTTAGCCGAGCACCAAGACGCTTTAAAAAATCATCCAGAGTTACAGAAGTACCTTTTATCCACCCCCGATTTTAAAGATTGGAGCGAAACTTTTGGTTTACCAAGTATTACCCGTAGCGCTAAACCGTTACACGAAGTTAAACTCGAAAATAATGAATCGGTCTCGGGTACTATTGTCGCTTTAAAAGGACCCTTTATTATGCTCGAAACGGACGATGAAATTGTGAGCCTTTGCGCCAAAGACCTGCAAGGCTTAACCTTAGATTTCACCCCAAAATCAACGGGCTTAAAACTAAACGTCGCGCTCCAAAACGCTCTCTTTTAAAACTTAGAATATGAAAACCGTAGAAATTGATGCTTTTGGCAAAAAAAACACGCACGACGTGGCGCGTAAAACGCTCGTTGAAGCGCTTGAAATTCCTTTTCGTGATTTGCGTCCGATTTTTTCTATCAGCCAAGTGGCTACTATTTTTGCCCGTAAAAAAGTAGTCATTATGAATTTGGGAGTGATTAAAATGCTGATCAGTTTTGATCGCGTGTGGCTTTTTAACACCGATAGCGAAGAAGTAACCGATATCGTAGCTCCAGGCCTAGCCAAGGCCCTGAAAGCCGATAATCAAAGTTTAGATTTTGAGCTGCGAGTGATTGAATTCGCCTTTAATCACAAGCTGAACAAAATGAAAGACACCGCTGATGATTTAGAAAAATCGACCAACCGCCTGCTTAAGCAAGTCGAACAAGATTACGACGATCGTAAATTAGAGGGCTTATTACGACTGAAGAAAAAACTGTCCCGCTTTGAAATTATTTTAAAAGAAAATGAAGCCGCAGCCTTAGAAGTGCTAGAGGATGACGATGATTTAAGAGATTTGTGTATTACTCACAAAATGAGAGCTCCAGAGGAAGAAGCGATTGATATTGAAGAAATTGAGTCCATCTTTGAGTCTTTCACCGACCAAATTGAGCGCCTGAGCTATCATCTAGGCGATTTAAAAGAAAATATCGATGACACCCAAGAAATCATTGCGCTAAAGCTGCAAAATCGACGTAACAGCATTATCCGCTATGACTTGTTAGCGACGCTTATTACGGCTTTGTTCTCACTGCTAGCGGTAGTCACAGGACTGTATGGCATGAATATCCGCAACAACCTTGAACAAAACCAAATGGCTTTTTGGATTATCGTCGGCGTATTTGTGCTGGTGTTTGCTTTGTTTTGTGTGTTAATACTGGGTTACTTGAAACGAAAGAAAATTTTGTAACGTTAAATATGATCTGTTTTTTCGAATAAAAAGCTCGTCACCAAGAAGCTCATCGCCGGCAACGAAAACCATAATTGATAGTAATCAATGAGCATTTGTGCCAACAGTGATTGTTCGTAGATAGAAATATCTTGCGCAAACATCATCCCTTCCACAAAAGAGTTTCCTGATAAATAAATTAACATAGTCGATAGAAACAGTAGTGCTGACATCGCCGAGAACCAACCGTGAATCGCAAAGCGCACCACCGCTTTATCGTGCTTTTTAAGATGAACATCAAACCCACTTTTAACCGCGAAAATAACCACGGCTAAAATAAACAGCCCCATACGCATCCAGGACATTATTTGTAGTTTACGTTCCGCTAATAAAGTCTGAAACCCAGGTGATGGATCAATCACAAATTCTTGCAACACCCCCGCCACGCCATCGGCCGTAAGAATCGCAATATAAATACATAAAATCAGCTTAATGGTGTCATCTTGCCCCAGCATAAAACTGTACGCAAACAGCAGCACAAACACTGATAAGATGACTAAATTCCACGTTAAAGCGACTTCCATGGTTTTGAGTATAGTGATGAATTAAAAAAAAGAAGAAGTTTTTAGTTTTAAAAATCATTCCAAGGCCGAAAGAAGAAATGACATAAAGCCTTTATTTTAAAGCTATTTTCTGCTATAATCGCGTGATGTCACTTCGCTATAAAGTTCCGCAAGACGTGCAAAGAGAAGATAAAATCTTGTTCTTTATCACTATGAAACAACTGGTTATCTTAATGGTAACGGGCGGAATTTCGTACATGCTGTTTGTAAGTTTAAGCGAAACTTACATTCTTTCACAGGTAGCCATCGCCTTTATTATGCTGCCGTTCGTGCTTGGGTGTGCCTTTTGTTTTGTTCGCATTAAGGGCCTCGGGTTAAGCCAATTTTTCTTGCTGAACATTGAACATTTACTGCTGCCAGCCAGACGTTATTGGCAACCAGGAAGTCAAAGCGTGGTTTCGAGCACGGTTGATTTTTCAATGAACGATAAAGACACGGTTAAAATCGTTGAAAACAAAAATATATCTGCCGAAAAAATAAAGAATCTTGCCGATCTCATTGATAGCGGCGGCAAATCGGCGCGCGCTAACGACTAAAATATTATGACCAAAAAAGAAAAAGAATCGGTTCGAACGAAAGCCAAAATGAAATTGCTTTCTACGCAGCGCTACCTTGAATTTGCGGGCGTGCACGATGACACGCTGCTGCTTAAAAACGGTGGTATTCGCGCAGTGCTAGAAGTTTCATCGGTTAATTTTAATCTTAAATCTGAAGAAGAACAAAACGCGATTATTTACAGTTATCAACGGTATTTAAACGCGCTTAATTTTCCGGTGCAAATTCTCATTAAATCACGAAAACTTGATATTGATTTGTACCTCGAAAATCTAAAAGAGAAAATGCGCCATCAACAAAATGAGCTGCTAAAACGACAAATGGCTGAGTACATTGAGTACATTGCCAAGCTAGTGGAATACGCGGACATCATGGAAAAGAAATTTTTTGTGATTGTGCCGCAAAACCCACCTCGGGCAGAGAAAAAAAGTTTCATGAAAAGCTTTTGGGACAAAATTCATCCAGACGATAAAGTCGAAGATATTATCCGCCGCCGTAAAGAATTTAAAACCCTTAAAAATGGTTTAGATGAACGCGTAAACGTGGTCACCACTGGCTTAGAGAATTGTGGCTTAAGCGTAAAAAAACTCGATACGCAAAAAACAATTGAATTGTTTTATCAAAGTTACAATCCGCAGTTAGCCCGCGAAGAAAAACTAGCCCCAATAGATTCGTACGCGATGGATAAAAACCCCGAAGATAATTTAGTGGAGAGTTAGAATTAAATTTTTTATAAAGCGCTTGAAAAAATTAAACGAAGACGACAATGAGAAACTTAATTAAAACGCTCGAACTTAAATCGTTTAAATTTATTTTTTTTGATGAAAATCCTGACGCAAATTTTGAAGGCGAGCCAGAAGATAAAAAACAAGAAGCGTTAAGATATTTAAGCTACGCTAAAGAAAAAAGCATTCTGATGAGTGAAAGAGAAAATGATTTTATTGAAGCCCTTGTACAAGGGGCTGACATGACCGAAAATTTTCATCCAGATAAACTTATTCCTCACCGGGTGGTGGTAGATTTTCTGTGTCAAAATCCACCTTTAATAATTTTAAATCAAGTGATCCACCAAGCAAGAACGGTGAAAGCCATTTCGCCAGATGATCGATTTGTGGACATCTTTAAAATAGCCGTGGCTGGCTATCTAGGGCTTATTTCTTAAAAATAAACCGTTTCACTTTCTATCCGTCTTTTTAACCGTGGATAAGATTCTAAGGTTAAGTCTTTTTCTAAAATTTTAGTTGCCCAATCCCGCGCCGATTGCATGGCTTCGACGTTCGTAAAATCAGCACATTTTAAATCGGGCAAGCCACTTTGTTTTAAGCCGTACACTTCACCCGAACCTCTGAGTTTCAAATCAACCTCTGATAAGTAAAAACCATCATTACTGGCTTCCATCGCTTTCAGTCGTTCTTTTGATTTATCTTTTTTATCCCCCACCATTAAAAAACAATACGACTGGTAGTCATTTCGCCCTATCCGCCCCCGAAACTGATGCAATTGAGCCAGCCCAAATCGTTCTGAATTTTCAATCACCATCACCGTTGAATTTGGAATATCAACGCCGACTTCAATAACCGACGTTGAGACTAAAATATCAAATTCATGATTTTTAAAGCGCTGCATAATCGCGTCTTTTTCTTTCGGTTTCATTTTCCCGTGTAAAAACTCAACCCGATGTTGCGGAAATAACTGCTCATTAATACGCACATACTCCGCTAACACATTTTTGGCTTCAATCGCCTCTGATTCATCAACCAATGGGCACACCCAAAATATTTGGCGCCCTTTCACTATCTGGTCATCAATAAACCGATAACACAAAATTTCGGTTTTGCTGTCAGCCACAATCCGCGTGATAATTTCTTTTCGTCCGGCTGGTTTCTCTCCAATAATTGATAAATCTTGATCGCCGTAAATCGTTAAAGCTAAACTTCGCGGAATTGGCGTCGCCGTCATGGCAATCACGTGCGCATGGTTTTCGGCCAGTAAAGCCCGCTGTTGCACGCCAAAGCGGTGTTGTTCATCAATAACGGCTAACGCTAAATTATTAAACACGGTGTCTTCCGTTAACACCGCGTGCGTACCTACTAAAAATTTAATTTTTCCGAGCCGCAGGCGTTCTTTGATTATTTTTTTGTTTTTAGCGGTTACCGAACCCGTAAGGAGGGCGCATTGATCGGTACAATCACCCGTTAATAATTCATCCTCGTGTTCTAAACCTGCTGGCAAAGTGCGTTTCACAAAATCTAACATCCCCACGTAGTGCTGTTGCGCTAAAATTTCAGTGGGAGCTAAAATCACCGTTTGAAACCCGTGGCGCACCAAATGTAACGCCGCCAAAAAAGCGACAATCGTTTTTCCACTGCCCACGTCACCTTGCAGTAAACGGTGCATGGATCGATCTTTTTTGAAGTCTTCTAGCATATCGAGTAACGACTTTTTTTGATGATTCGTCAGTTCAAACGGCAGCGTCGCTAAATCTTTCTTAATTTGCTCTGGGTCAAAATCAACTTGGTACGGGTTAATATGGGTTTGCTCTCGGTCAAACTTCGCTTTTAAAACCCGAACCTGAATTTCAAAAATTTCTTGAAACCCTAAACGACGCTTGGCTTCAAACCATTCATCTGTGCTACTCGGAAAATGAATTTTTTTAATCGCGGTCGGTAAATCCATCAATTTTTCAGCTTTTAAAATCTCAGGCGGTAACGGATCTTTAAACTCATTGGCGAGCGTCAACATCCCCGATATTTTTTCACGCAGCCACTTAGCCGTAATCGGCGGCGATTCTGGATACACCGGACGAATCCCACCCACGTGTACATTCGATTCTAAATGCACCTCAGGGTTTAAAATTTTTAGCTTTCCGTAATCTCGTTCCACTTTCCCTATCAAAAACAAACGCCTTGGCAGCGTTATACTTTTAAGACTGTAGGGAATCTGAAACCAAATAACATCAATCGAAGTACCGTCATCGAGCACCATTACCCCTTTCGCAAAATACTTGCCCGACTTGGCGCGTTCTTTTTTAAAAGTCTGCAACGTTCCCTCTAGGGTATTTTTATCACCCAAGCTTATTTCGGCTGAACTACTAGCCGATTCTGCAGATTCTAAAGCTCGCGGAAAGAAATTTAATAAATCTTGCACCGTCACAATGCCCATGGATTCTAATTTAGAAAGATGGTGCTTTGTGGTTCGAATTACGCCTACAAGAGGACTGCTTAACATGCCTTAAATTTAGCGTAATTGGGGTTTAAATAAAAAAAGATTTTGTAAATACTTGGTTTTACGCCAGAATTAGTGTATAATAGTTAGAAGTTGGTCATAAAAAACCAATTACAAATCAATATCAAATTTATTTTTTAAAAAAAACATGAAGAAATACATCGCTCCTGGCTTCGCACTGCTATTCGCATCAGCTCTATTTGTTGATCCGGCTATGGCACAACTTATTAGTCCTATCGATAATCCGGCTGAAATCGGAAACGCGACTCAACAAGAAGCGAGTCTTCGGGCGATGGTACTTAAATTCGTAAATTTCTTCCTCTACTTCCTCGGTTTGATCGCGACAGTGTTCGTAATCTACGGTGGTTTCCTATACATCACTTCTCAAGGTGATGACGGTAACGTTGAGAAAGCGAAGAAAATTCTTACTTTCGCCGCTATCGGTATTTTGATCATTCTTATCTCATTCGCTTTGATCAACACCTTACTAACGGCTGGTATTTCACAACAAGCCCTTACTTAGTAAGAAGCTCAAAACCAAAAAACTTAAAAGCCGCTCTGACTGAGCGGCTTTTTTTATGCTCTGATAGTCCGTGCCCTTTGCCTTACGAATATTTTACAAAGCTTACTAAGTTTAAGCTCTTTGAATTTGTGTCGGTTTAAAGCTCAATCTGCACAGAGTTTTACAAATTGAGAGTTAAAACTTAATGTAAGATTTAAAATATGAGTTAGCAAAAAAGTTTTTCGCTCTTTTTTTAAAAAGAGAAAAGGAATTATTCGCTTAACATAATTTTTTGGCACCACCCAGGTGGCCCTCTCTCGGGAAAAAACCCGATTCACCTTGTACGCAAAAAAGGACAATAGCTACTACTCCATGGCACTCGTCAACGCCTCAACTTCTGGCAATTTCAATTGTCCTGGCTGCGCCCCAAATTTTTGAATTACCGAAGCCGCGTTAAAACTACCCCACGCCATTTGCTGCGCCAAATTTTCACCGTGCAACGCCGCCGCCACAAAGCCAACCGCAAATGAATCTCCCGCGCCAAGGGTATCGACCACCGGTACTTGTTGTGGCAGTGACAATAAGTGATCGGTTTTGGTAAACACTTGAGCGCCTCGCCGACCATCAGTTATAATTACATTTTTCACTCCGGCCTTTAAAAACTTGTCTGCTAAGGGCCTCATGTCTGCCAAATGCCGCGGTTCATAAGCCGTGTAAGGCGTTACTTCTCGGCCAAATAAAACAGGATCATAATCGGTAAAACGATGAATCTCCGCTTTTAGGCCGGTAAAGGCTTCCGCTTCTTCTCGATTAATAAATAAACAATCAATTTCTGGAAACACTGATCTATAGTGCTCAAAGCCGAGCTTAAACTGGGTTCCGCCAGGGTTCCAAGCCACAAAAGTGTCTGGATATTGACCTTTAAACTGGGGAATACTTTCTAAAATATTACCCGCACACAAATGCCCAAAATAAAGCGCTTTTGTGGTGGGCGCCTTAAGCAGTGTTTGATCATTAAAGTTCTCACAAACCGTACGACGATGTAACACCGTTCGTTCCCCTTCCCAAGAATTTAGAATAATAGAGAAACTTGAACTTTGGTTTTTAGCGACCGTTAAATAGTCGGTATCAATATTATGTTCGTGCAGTTGATCATAAATAAAGCCTTGATAAGATTGATCCCCTATGACGCCAAAAACGGAGGGCTTTAAACCAAGTTTAGCAAAACCAACCGCCGTATTAGCCGCTCCACCACCCGCTTGCACCAATGAATGCCGTACTTGAATTTTTTCGCCTAACGGCACTTTTAAAAAACTCTCAGGGCCTTCTAAGGCTTGCTCAATGGCTATCGGACCGTCTTCTGATAACGGTATAAAAATATCTAAGGTCAAAGAACCAAAGCACAAGATGTCGAATTTAGGATTTTGCATATCGGTTCATTATAACACAAACACTCGCTTAGATAAAGATCTCACCCTTCTTTTCGTGTGAGCGATTGATACGCAAAAACAACCGCCACTACGTGATGAGCGCCGTTATCTTTTAAAGTTCGCGCCGCGGAATCGAGCGTTGAGCCTGTCGTAAATACATCGTCCACTAAAATTACTCGCTCAGGAGCTTTTAGATCCGAGTTCCATACAAAGGCTTCTTTAAGGTTTATAGCTCGCTCAGTGGCTGTTAAACGCGCCTGTTGCTGGGTATTTTTAACTCGAATCAGGCTCTTGCACTCGGTTTTGAGGCCTAAGCGAGAAGCAAGCCTTTTTGTAATGAGCGTTGCCTGATTAAAACCACGCCAATGTTCACGGCGCCAATGAAGCGGTAACGGTATTAAAGTATAACCAGCTAGATCTTCAGCGTTTAGGTTTTCTACTAAAGCTTCTGTCATTGGCACTAAAGCGGCTTTGTGCCGACTAAATTTAAAACTTCCTATTATTTTTTTAACATTTGCTTTTTCGTAGGCACTGACCGCAAAAGCTTTATCAAGAAGATTATCTGGTTTTAGCGGTATCACTATCAAGCTAGATTTTATTTTATGGTCTTCACACAACACTTCGCCTTCGGTTAAGCAAACCAAGCACTTGCTCGGAAATAAGGCCTGCTGCCACCATTTAAAAAAAAGACACACATAGTGCATGTCTTTAATATGAAGGTGTGAGGACCAAAATCTAGAAACTAACTTAAGGTTAAACTCAGTTTCGCACTTCAAAATTACTACTTTGATTGTCGGCACTAAACGGTTCTACTAGTCGATTAATATCGTTTTTAATTCGGTCATACGAAAGAAAACCCATAAAGTCTAAACCAAAGATTCTCCCCACAATCGCTACAAACGTAAAGCTTAAAATAGTGACAATTAAACCAATAATAGAATAACGAATCGTGTTAATGGCTTGTTTAATTTTTTCATCATTTCCCCCAGAGAGAATAAAAGAAATACCTCCTACAAAAATAAAAATAGCCGACAATGCCGCCGCCCCAATAAAAGCGTAAACCACGAACATTTGCACAATATCCATAAGACTTAAATCGCCGAGGAGACCTGCATTTGGTGACATAAGAGATTGAGCGTTAGTAGTAAATCCAGCTTCGGTTGTGCTGACTGGCGTCGCTATTTGTGGCACTTGATCTGCATACTGAACATTACTCGGTACCGACCCATTATTAATTTGAGTAGTAGTCTCAAATTGAAAATTATCGTCTATCGGAGCTATAACTCGATTATCATCCATGTTTCTATAAAAATTATTCAGCCGGTTCTAAAACCTTTAGATTAATACGTTCATTTTCGCGCGCGCCAATAATTCGAACTAAAGTTCTCAGAGCACTAATAGTTTGGCCGCTTTTACCAATAAGTTTGCCCATGTCCGCTTCTGCCACCGTCACCGAAATCAATACCCCCAAATCATCTACTTTGTGTTCTACTTCAATAGAATCTTTGTGCTCGCAAATTTGTTCGAGCGTATATTTTACAAAATCGGTAGCGGTTTTGATGGCTTCTGACATAAGAAAGCAGTTTTAACAGATAAGCTAAGGGTAATACTTAGGATTAAAAAACGCAATATGGCGCTTAAATTATTCTGCTTTTGCCTCTTCAGCCGGCACTTCTTCAGCTGCAGGAGCTGCCTCTGCTGCAGGAGCTTCCTCAACAACTGGGGCTTCTGTTGGCGCTGATGTTTTTTGTGGTTTAGAAGCACGCTGTTCTACAAATTTACCAGCCAGTTCACATCCGTTTTTAGCGAGTAAACGAGCGGCACTTTGTGAAACTTGCGCTCCGTTGCTAATATATTTCTCAACTTGATCCTTATCAAACACAAACTCACCTTTACCGCCTTCTGTACGGGGGTTAAAGTAACCTAATTTACTAATAAATTTTTTCTGAACTGGTTTAGATTTTTCAGCGACTACTAAGTCAAAGAAAGCTTGACCTTTACGACCACGACGAGCGAAACGAATAATTAACATGTACGTTTGGGTTTAAATAATAAGAGGCGGGATAATAACGTATAATTCTCCCTAACTTCGAGCGCGAATATAGTGACTGACACAAGGGTGTCAAATTATCACTCTCGGCAAACTTTACCAATTGCCACCAATGTGTTATAATGATCTATAAATAAAAACAATATTCATGTCTCAATCACACGCTTGCCCTCATTGCCAACATCAAATGAAAACCTTTACCCAAGGCGACACTCAGTTTGAAGCCTGCCCCGAGTGCCAAGGCATGTGGTTTGATTTTGGAGAGCTAAAAGACGCGATTTCATGGGAAAAAAATCATCACTTTAATGTAAAAAATATTCATCGAGGCGATGATAAATCCGATCACGCTCACGGTTACATTTGTCCGCAGTGTGAAATTATTATGGAAGAACGCGAGTACGCCTACGATTCTGGCGTGCATATTGATGGCTGTCCTTGTTGTCGTGGTATTTTCACATCAGCTGATGATTTAGGCGCCATTGGAAAGTTCATTCACAGTACAAAGCACAGTGATGAAGCTAAAGAGGTTCGAGAAAAAGCCAAAGTAGCCGTTAACAATTTTAAAGTGGATTACTTTGTGAAACAACAATCCTTAGCCGATGAAATCGATGACATGTTCAAATTCGACGATCTAAAATCGATCAACAAAGTTACCGAATGGATGATCGGGGAACTGGTTGATGTAGATTCATTCGCTTTCGCAAACCGTTAAACCCTTCGTTGATTAATAATCTCAATTCAGCATAATTCTACCATGTGTGGAATTTTTGCGGTTACAGGCCCAAGCAGCGATGCGGGCAGCCAAGTTTTAAAAGGGCTAAAAACGCTTGAATATAGAGGCTACGACTCTTGGGGCGTAGCCGTACGTGAAACAGGTTCGAACCAAGTAAAAATCACCAAAGATGTTGGAAAAATATCTGATGTAAATGTACCGTTTCCAGCTGGAAATCAAGCCGTTGGGCACACAAGGTGGGCGACTCACGGTGGGGTTACGAAGGAGAATTCTCACCCCCATCAAGTCGGGCAAGTCACCTTAGTACACAACGGTATATTTGAAAATTATGCCGAACATAAAAAACGATTTTTAGCGGCTGGAGCCGAGTTTAGTTCCGACACGGATACGGAAGTTATTGCTCATATTATTAGTGAACTTATAGAAGACGGTCTGTCTCCGGCGGAAGCCATTAGAAAGGCCTGCGACAAAATTGATGGACGTTTTTCAATCTTGGTTATGTTTGATGGCGTGTCGGGCATTTTTGCGGCCAGGCGTGGCTCACCGCTTATTATTGGACGCAGCGAGAACGAAACTTTTATTGCCTCTGACATTCCAGCCT
>Ga0307935_1000460_pt1 | contig 18238 bp, 17 predicted proteins | sample OrgLakmetageno92_FD_201827 | JGI IMG/M metagenome (GOLD analysis project Ga0307935, IMG submission 201827) | Saline water microbial communities from Organic Lake, Antarctica - #92 | ecosystem: Environmental > Aquatic > Non-marine Saline and Alkaline > Saline | place: Antarctica: Organic Lake...
TATTGGGATAAAGGGCTGCGAGTCGCAGTTGTTGCCAACGGACCTCATGAGGTTTTCTTTAAAGACATCATTGAGAAATTCAAGTTGGAGGGACGTGTTTCGATTGTGAACTTCGACGAACGGCTTTCGCGATTGGGCTATGCTGGCTCTGACTTTATGCTGATGCCTTCTTTGTTCGAACCCTGTGGGTTACCACAAATGACAGCTCCACTTTACGGATCACTACCTGTGGTTCACGGCACAGGTGGACTGTACGATACGATCAGTCCAATGGACGTAAATAATTCGACCGGTAATGGCTTTCGGTTTGACCACCATTCGGCTGAAGGCTTCAGGTGGGCAATTGACCAAGCGGTCGAATTTCATTTCCTTCCTGTTGAAACAAAATCTCCTCAATTGCAGCGAGTGATGCGCGAAAGCGCGAAAGCGTTCAGCCACGAGGAGGTGGCTAAAAATTATTTTGAGATCTACGAAGAGATGTTGGCCCGCCCTTTAGTGCACCATCCATAGATTGGAAAAATCTCTTAAGAAATTTACCGTTGAGAATTAGGGCGCTTCAGAAGGCGTATTTGTCTCCTCTTCACCTTCCGATGCCGTCGCAGCCTCATCTATTCCGTTAAGTAGGTCCACAAATGCTTCAGCCCAAGTTGGTGCGGATTTATGGCTAAGATTATTCTGAATATGTTTTAACATCGCCACTGCTGCTACGCGCTCGTCGCCAGCACGGTATACGTCTACTTCAGTCCTCCATCGCAGTTGAGGAACAACATCCTCGATGAATTTTTCGTATTCCAATGTGCGCTCTCCTTGGCGCAAGTGTTCGTCTGGTTCGACGCTCCATTGACGTACTAGTTCGCCTTTTTGAGTAATAAGCTTCTGCCATTTCGAGCGGAGGGCACCGACCCTGTCAACTCTCCTGAGTGGGGGCAGGACAAGGGTCTCATAGATTTGATCTATCTGTAGCGGGGCTGTTGGGAAGGCCTCTAATTTTAATTCGGTCACTTCGTAAGCTTTGGCAAAAATTGTCGAGGTGACACTCTGATTGAGGAGCTTGTTATAAGCTCTAACATCTTCTGCTTGTGCTACGATGGAATCCACAATGCGGACGGCATCAGTTGTTAGTAGCTCCATATCGGGTTCTTCAGAGGCTGCTTTGAGAAGAAGAATAAGCCATCGGAGCTGATATTGGAGCGCCAGTTTAAAACCAGGCTCTGATAGTTCGTCCTTATTCTTTTTTTTCCACTCTCGGAAATCAGATCCAGACTTTTCCTGTTGTTTGAAATTCACAAGCTCGATGCAGTCAACGTAGAGGCTCACTGCTGTTTTATCGCTTCCGGCGGCGGTGTTGAACGCGCTCATTGCAGTTCTATACCTTTGGTCGACACGTGAATTTGCAGCCGCCTGAATTTCTTCAAGCTGACTCAGCAGAGCCTCGCGATCTGCGTCGGAAAGTTCATTTCCCGAACTTGCCGAGATAGTGAATACCGAAAGGACACCTAAGATAGCAGCTTTCATGGTTGGTTTTAATCATTCACCACGTGATAAGCCAAGTAATAACGAGATCATAAGCAGATCGATCGGGGGACAAGACTCACTTTCCTCTGAGCTGTTTCTTCAGTTCATTCGCCAGTTTTTGAAGTTTCTCTTCGCGATCTGCCTGCATCGAAGTTGAATCAAACCGGAGGTGTTGATGAAGGTCTGTCGCCTGGCGTAGTTCATATTCATTAACTCCGTGCTCTTTTAGCTTCATAAGCCACGAAACAAAGGTCTCACCCGGATTTCTGGTGCTGAGCTTCTTGCGTGCGATTCTCTCAATTTGGTGAAGAGGGGTGGTGATAGCTTCTTTATTTTGACTATGAGGTTGGGATGATTTTTTCAGCGCTAGCTTTGATTTCCAGAGACGCCGCAGAATGAAAGAAAGGGTGACCAGTCCTAAGGTCCAGATCACAATAGTGGAAGTAAGCTGGTTTTTGGGGCGGTTTCTCCAAAGGAAAAAGTCCTCTTTGATGCGCTGGTAGTAATCATTGAGCCATAGCAAGCGATCAGCGCGCTGATCTGTTTCTGCCAAAAGCCAGTCGGGTGGAGTGGCGTCTAAATCCACCCATTTCTCTGTCTGCTCATCCCAAAAACGAGTCCACGCATGGCTGTGAGTTCCGCGTATGATCCATTCGTTTTTAGTCGGATGTTTCTCCACCACTGAGAATCCTACAGTATAGCGGGCTGGAATGTCTGCCGCGCGGAGCAGGAGAGTTGCGGCTGTTGCGAAATATTCGCAGTGCCCGCGTTTGCTGGTTGTTAAAAAATCCTCGATCTCGCTGGGTCTTTCTCGATAAGCGCGAGCACGAGGAATACTGAGATAGCGTGTGTAAGTGAATTCGCTAAGGAAAAATTCTTTGATTTTACGGACCTTTTCTGAAGTCGTCTTCAATTGCTTGAGGCCAAGGGAGTCGGCAACGGCATGGATTCCATCGAATTCATAGCGGTCGATCGTTAGGTCTTCCTCAGGAAACGGCTCTACTTCCGGTTGCTGCGAATCATTCCAGCGAATGCTTCCATTGATAATCGGATTCTGGGGGAAAAGGATTACGGTCCCGAGTGGGTTGATTTCGATACCATCGAGCGCAAAATCCACCAAGCTCGAGCTGTTTCCGGCGAGGGGAATTGTTTGTTCAGCAATGGCGGCACCGCGAATCTCAAAAGACGGGAGGGGTTTCGTCAGGTCGTTCTGTTCCATGTTCTCCCTAAGTAGGAAAAACGGGCGATCTTCTTCTATCGCCATGGTGGCGAGCTCGCGGTAATTTGTATCATCGTAGCCCGCGACGATCGGTATCTCGGTTTTCCAGGTGATTCCCTTGTATCTATTGTAGCTGGCCGTACGGAGTAATTTTGGAGGAGCTTGTCCTGCTGCGGGAGAGAGCCGCCAAATCATTGCTGAAGATTGCTTTAATTCGCCAAGTGAGCCGATATTGGTTTTGTTTGCTGTTGGGCTAGTATTCGAGAGACCTCCACCGTCAGGTGAGTAATTGGTTGCCCAGTGATACAGTTTGGACATGCCAAGTTGTCCGAATATGCCGATTAGCGCACTGATGGCTAGTACTGCTAGCAACGCGAATATACGGCTGCGATTTCGCGAAAAGATTAACCACCCAGTGAGCAGGATCAGTCCGATAAAGAAACTTGGTTGCTGAGCGAAGGATCCCAGTGAAGCGGCGACCATCGCTGCGATGAAATAGAAGTTTCCAAAATTGAAACAAATGATGGAGGGATTCAGGCCTAAGGATTCGTTTCTTTGCCGATGAAGCTTAGAAAAGAAAGAGAATGCATTTAAATTCAGGTGATTGCGCATGCCGAAGCTCTGAACGAACTGAATCGGAAGCAGCAGTAACGGGAGCCATGTGAGTAGGGACGGCAGAGCGGTGTATCGATCGCCATCCAACCATACGAGAATACCTGCCACCAAACTGATGCCCATGGTGATACGCCATGACTTGGATACGGCATTGTGATCGAAGTTCCAGCGAAAGCGTATCCAGTTTGAACTTTCTACCAATGCAGCTACGAAGAGTGCCAAGAAGGGCTTTTCGGTCATCGCTCCCCAAAACAGAATACTGACTCCTAGGAGGAGCCTCGGCGGCGGTTGGACCGCTTTTTTGAGATCTACATCTGCTGTCATGCGGGTGCGGAGAGTTGTGATGGAAGGTGCAGGAGTTCACGTTCGATGCAGTTAGAGTCGATCCAATAACCAGGAACGCCATCAGGTTTAGGTCCCGCGCCGATGATGATTGGGACGGAAATAACGGATGAGCGTTGCAGCTTTTTTAAAAATAATTTTCGGTCTTCGTTCCAGCCATTTAGAATAAGAAGGCTGGAAGTGATTTTGCTACGATGGCGAATGACGGATGATGCGAGCGTGTCAAAATCTGGTTCGCTTTCTTGGCCGACGCCTGCGAGAACTTCTAGTAGTTTCTCAGCTCTTTCGAAGTCTCTGCCGGCTGTCACCATATGCGCCTCACCGGCGATGAACATCAGATCGAGCAGGCTTTGCCCTCGGTCGAGACCGACAGCAAGTGAGGCTGCAACTGACACTACTTTTTCGAAAACGATGGGGTCGGGTGATCCAGGGAAGGTATCTAAGATCATGGCGTAACGAGGATAAAAAGTATCTTCGAGTTCTTTCACCATTGGCTTTCCGGTATGTGCCCAGCTTTTCCAGTGGATCTGTTTCATCGAATCTCCAGGGCGATACTCTCGAACACTTACGAATTCACCAGCAGTGCCGATGGTATTGCTAGTCTCCTCTCCGCCGATACGGAAAGCGGCGGATCCGGGCATCTCGAAATCTGGCAGGCGATAGCGCTGCGGCAGCACAATCAGGCGTGCAGGTGAGCAAGTGGTGTATCTGCATTTTTGAAAGAAGCCGAGTGGATCGGGGAGCAGAAGTCTGAGCTTTTCGAGCATGAACACACCTCGCTTTCGTGGAGTGATCGACATTTTGACGATTTGCTCTTTTCCTTGTGGAATTTGGATGGGGAAGTCGCTTTCGCTGTTATTGAACCCTCGACTTCGGTCGAGTAACCACCGCCATCGGTAGTAGGCCATTATACGATCAAAGAGGTTTCTCTTGTCTTCGCCCGGCTCGCTAATATTACTGAATTCCGCAAGGCTGGGGCGGGGGTCTGGTGGCGTTTGAAGTATGGCTACTCCAGACAGCTTTCGCGCGTGGGGATGGGAGAGTGAAACGCTGTAATGGAGCGGTTCACCGACGGTGGCATATTTGGACACATGAATTTTAGCGGTGACCTTGGCGCTCCGAAAAAGAGCCCAAAAAAGCCCGAGGGCAACTAGGCCGAAGGAAAAACAGAATATTTGGAAAACTGAGTTCTTAGGTTGGCCCACGCTCATGAAGCTGGCGAGGGATGTGATCAGGAGAGCGGCGATTCCTGCGGGTCTGATTCTACGACTCAGCCAGAATTGCGCGGCAGCACCATGGAAATAAAACCAGTGAAGGATTCGGAATCGCCACGGCTCTACCTTGGCTCTCATCAAATTGGCACAGGAGTGCTTTGGATTAAATCGGTTACGAATTGGTGTGCGTCTGCCCCAGAATAATTTGAGCCTGGCGTCATTACTAGGCGGTGTGCGATCACGTCCGAGGCGACGGCTTGTATGACTTCTGGGATGACGAAATCGCGCCCCTCGAAAAGGGACATGACTTGGGATATTTTCATGAGCGAGAGTGACGCGCGGGGGCTGGCTGCGAGTTGGACCTCTTTGCTCTGACGCGTTGCCGCAACTAGAGAAACAGCGTAGTGGCGTAATTCTTCGCTAAACCGAACTTGTCTTGCTGCTGAGGAAATTTTGAGTATCTCGTCACGGCTAAGAACGGGTTGGATGGAGTCAACAGGGTGCGATTCTGTTTGGTCCTCCAGGACCTTCGCTTCCTGTGCCGCATCGATATAGCCGAGTTGGCAGCGCATTGCGAAGCGATCCATTTGAGCTTCTGGAAGAGGGTAGGTACCACGGAATTCGACCGGATTCTGCGTTGCGATGACGAAGAATATTCCATCAAGATCGTATCGATTGCCTTCGATGGTCACCTGACGTTCGCCCATGGCTTCCAGTAGCGCGCTTTGGGTTCTGGGGGACGCACGGTTGATTTCATCCGCCAGAAGGATATCGGTAAAAACCGGACCTTTATGAAATCGGAAATCTTGTGTTCTAGGGTCCAGGATAGATACACCGAGTATATCAGATGGGAGTAGATCCGGTGTGAATTGAACACGTTTAAAGTCAGTCCCTGCTATCGATTTTGCGATTGCTTTAGCAAGAGTGGTCTTCCCTGTTCCTGGGAAGTCTTCTAACAAGACATGGCCGCCTGCGAACATACAGGCTAGGACTTTTCGTATTGTGGTTTCCTGGCCCCTGATAACTCCAGATACGGCCTTTTCCAGCCTGTTTGCCAATTCTGTTTCATCCATAATGATCTTTAGATCTTCGTTGTTGCTTCAAGAGTTACAACGTACATCTTCATTTAAATGAGTATTATCACAAAGCGCGGGGACGATGGCATGACAGATCTAATGTTCGGGCGCAGAGTGTCTAAGACCTCTCTACGGTTCACTGCATTGGGTAGTATTGATGAACTAAACGCATCTATTGGATTGGCGAGAGCGGCAGATGCGGAGGGTAAGCACACCGAAATCCTCGATCGTATCCAGAACTTGTTGTTCGCGCTGATGGGTCAACTAGCGTGTCTAGCCGAGGACCAAGAAAAGTATACTGAGAAGGGCTATAGCTCTGTCACCGAAGATGATTTGGAATGGTTGAATGGGACCGCGAAAAAAATTGAGGAGGAAGGCGTGCGTTTCACCCATTGGGCAGTTCCCGGAGCTGAGGGTTCGATGGCGAGGGCCCATTTGGATTTTGCTAGAACTGTTGCGAGGCGTGCCGAGCGAGATGTTTTAAAGGTTCACGAAGAAAGGGGTGAAGTGCCAACTGTCGTTAGGCTGTTTCTTAACAGAGTTTCGGACCTGATGTGGATTCTTGCCCGCCGGGAGGCTTAGGCGATGCGTTCTGACTCCAGCAGGTTCGGGTGTTGCTCATTAAGGAAAACCTCCGTGCCTCTCCGAGACATAACGGGCGCGAACTCGTGAGAATAGAATTTTCAGAAAAGCGATTTGGTGTTGCTTGATGTGGTGGGTTGGCTAATTTCGATGGACTATGATCGTTTCACCGAAAATCCGCGGATTTATTTGTACTACGGCTCATCCTGAAGGATGCGCAAAGCATGTTGAAGAACAGATTGCTGTGGTGAAGGGACGAGGCCCGATCGCCAACGGTCCGAAGAAGGTATTAGTGATTGGTTCGTCCACTGGGTATGGTTTGTCCTCGAGGATTGCGGCGGCCTTCGGATCTGATGCCGCCACTGTTGGTGTCTTCTTTGAAAGACCTGGAACGGATGCCAAATCTGCAACTGCCGGTTGGTATAATACGGTAGCCTTCGAACGTGAGGCAAAGGCCGCTGGGCTCTACGCTCGCTCGTTTAATGGCGACGCCTTTTCGGATGAGGTCAAAAAAGAAGTCATTCGAGCAATCAAGGAGGATCTCGGACAGGTTGATCTCGTTATTTACAGTCTCGCATCACCACGCCGCACTGACCCGAAAAGCGGCGAGGTTTACAAATCTGTTTTGAAGCCAATCGGCGAGACCTACACCAACAAGACGCTTGATACGAACAGTGGTGCGGTCAACGAGATCACGATTGAACCTGCCGAGGGCGATGACATTGACCAGACGGTGAAGGTCATGGGCGGGGAAGATTGGGAAATGTGGATGAATGACCTTCTCGAGGCGGGTGTTTTGGCTGAGGGAGTTAAGACTGTTTCGTATTCTTATATTGGACCTGAAGTGACTTGGCCGATTTATAAAAATGGCACAATCGGTAAGGCTAAGGAAGATTTGGAGGAGGTCCAACGGTCGTTGGATAGCAAGCTCGCCCCGATTTCTGGGAAAGCATGGGTATCAGTCAATAAGGCGCTGGTTACTCAGGCTAGTTCGGCAATTCCAGTGGTGCCGCTCTACATTTCCTTGCTCTACAAGGCGATGAAAGATGCAGGTAGCCATGAGGATACCATAGAGCAGATGGACCGTTTGTTAAGAGAGCGGCTCTACAACGGACAACCGTTGCCAGATGAAGCTGGTCGCATCCGCATCGACGACTGGGAAATGTCTCCGGAAATTCAAAGTCTCGTCGGCAAACGCTGGGAAGAAGTTAGCTCAGACAGCCTGACTGAGGTAGCTGACTTTGATGGCTATCAATCCGCGTTCCTTCGGTTATTCGGGTTCGGCTTAGACGGCGTTGATTACACCACGGAGAGTGATATCGCAGTGGGAGTGCCTTCGCTTTCATAATTTTTCGTTTGTCAGATATGGCGAATCAGCAAGAGTGTCGGGCATGATCAAAATCGAAGTCGTAGGAAGCACAAATTCGCAATGGGGAGAAGGGCCGATCTGGTGGAAAGGCTCACTTTATTTCGTAGATATAGAGGGCCACAAAGTTCACCAATATAGTCCAGAGACTGGAGAGGAGAGGGTTTGGGAGACTGGCCAGAGGGTTGGGACAGTGGTTCCGCGTTTAACTGGCGGGCTGGTGTTCGCTGGAGATGATGGCTTCTTTTTTCTCAATGATAAGACTGGTGATATCACACCGATCGACGATCCAGAGCCCGATAAGTCGGACAATCGTTTTAACGACGGTAAGTGTTCGCCAGACGGGCGCTTTTTCGCAGGGACGATTAGTCTGGTGAAAAAAGAGGGCGATGCGAAACTTTACCGGTTAGATCCAGACCTCAGCCTGCATGAGGCTTTCGGGCCTGTAACGAACTCAAATGGTATCGTTTGGACTGAGGACGGGAATACGGTCTATTATATCGATACCCCGCGTAAGGAGGTGCTCGCTTTTGACTACACAGACGGAGATCTCGATAATCCGCGCACAGTAGTTTCGACATCGCAACATGAAGCCTCTCCCGACGGAATGGCGATCGATGAAGAGGGCAATCTCTGGATTGCTTTCTGCCATGGTGCGTGTGTGATTTGTTTCGATCCGCGCACTGGAGAAGAGCTTCGAAAAATCGATCTGCCCTGTCTCGAGACGACTGCCTGCGCTTTCGGTGGTCCGGATCTGAGCGATCTTTATGTCACCACCGGTGTGCATAAGAGTGAGGTCGAAGAGCATGCCGGACGTCTATTTCGGATTCGTGGTTTGGGTGTGAAAGGTCTCGCTTCCAACGCGTTCGGAGGGTGAGTAATTCACCACGCATGAAGTTGATTCTAGCATCTGCTTCACCAAGGAGGCAGGAGTTGCTTGCTGCAACCGGCCTTAAATTTGAGGTGATTCCTTCTCCTGCTGAGGAAATTCACGATGCCTCGCTTGGTATGGCAGCACTCTGCGAGGAAAATGCTCGGCTCAAGGCTAGCGCAGTTTCTAAGGAACATATCGATTCTACAGTCATCGGTGCCGATACTTTAGTTTTTCTTGAAGGGCTGCCACTTGGCAAACCGAAGGATCTCAATGCCGCAGCAGTGATGCTTCGCAGCCTTTCCGGAAAGAAACACCAAGTCTGCACGGGTGTCTGCGTTGCTGGGCCAGGGAATTCCTCGCGAACTTTTCACTGTGTAACGGATGTGTATTTCCGCGAGCTGGATGAAGAGACTATTGCCACATATATTGGACAAACCAACCCTCTGGATAAAGCTGGAGGTTACGGGATTCAGGATCAGGGCGAGATGATCGTGAGTCGGATCGTGGGGGAGTTTGATAACGTTATGGGATTACCTGTCGATATTTTGCTGAAAGTGTTGGAGGGAAAATCCGTATGAGTGAATCGAGTTGCCCATTTCTCCAAGATAGGTGAACAATCAGTGCATGCCATTTCATCGGCGCTATCCACTTATTTTCAATCCGCGTGCCCGCAGTCAGAAGGGTGCGAAGACTCGTCAGTTCCTGATGGAGCATGCCAATCGCTTCGCGCTGTATGCGACCAACAGTGGTGAGGAGGCTGTGGAACTGGCTAGGCGTTTCGCTGCTGAGGGCGAACCTGTCGTGATCGCTGCGGGTGGTGACGGTACGTTGAACGCGGTGGTCTCTGGTCTTGCTGGTAGTGAAACTGCGCTCGGCGTTATACCGGCAGGGACGATGAACGTGTTTGCGCGGGAGCTGGGTATTCAGCCCAACAGCCTGCCAAAAGCCTTGGAAGTCATCGAGAACGGTCTCATCCGCGAAATCGATCTCTTTTCAGCGAACGGTTCACCATTCGTACAGATGGCGGGGGTGGGGTTCGACGCAATGGTGATCGAGGAAACCAAGTGGGAGCGGAAGAAGATGCTCGGGCCGCTGGCCTACTTGCTTTCGGCTGTCAAAGTTCTCGGCGAGAAACCACCGACAATAGAAGTCGTAACCGGTGAAGGGCTTCGGGAAACGGGTGTTGCGGTTCTCTGCGGGAATGGCTCGCTTTACGGAGGACAGTTCAAGTTATTCCGAAAAGCGAGTAACTTGGATTCCAAGCTGGATGTGATCGTTTTTAAAGAATCTGGCTACAAGTTCGTTCTGGATTCCCTGCAAGGTATCGCTCGCGGAGGTATCGATCTCGCTGAATCGACCCGTTATTTTCAAGCGGCTGAGATCACTGTTACTTCGGACCGAGCTATCCCCGTCGAAATTGACGGAGAGTTACTAGGGCGTTTTGAAGAGGTTAAGTTTTGTGAAACCACATCAAGGTTACGTGTTTTAGCTCCCGAGGAGCCATGTGCCACGCCATTTGCTGATGCAGTCAAATCTTTGTTACAGTGGCCAGCGAAAGCCTCGGAACCCAAAATTCTGGAGACTTATGAGTGATGAAAACCCTGTGGATGAAGCTAGCGTTTCAACTGAGGTGCCCTTGGTCACTCGTCCGACTAAGCGCAGCAAGTGGCTGACCTGGATTAAGCGGGTAGTGATCGCTGTGGCTACTACAGTTTTGCTAGCGGTTTTATTGATCGCGTACGCGAATTTGGCCGCGACTTGGGCCTCGTGGGGCAAGGTGTTTGATGATGTAGAGGATCTACCGAAGGCTAAAATCGGGCTCGTATTTGGCACTTCAGATCGTTCTCAAGGAAAAGAGAATCTCTATTTCCGCTATCGGATTGATGCAGCTGTGGAGGTTTGGGATGCGGGTAAAATTGAAACCCTGATCGTGTCAGGTGATAACCGAAGCCGGTATTACAATGAGCCCGAGAAAATGAAGGCGGCCTTGATTGAGCAAGGTGTCCCAGCCGATCGCATTGTTTGTGACTATGCTGGTCTCCGGACTTTTGATTCGGTAGTACGTGCGAAAAAAGTTTTCGGAGCAAATACAATTCTTGTGATCAGCCAAAAGTTTCAAAACGAACGGGCAATTTATCTTGCCCAAGCGCATAGGATGCAGGCCTATGGTTACAATGCAGAGGATGTTGGGCTGCGAGCTGGATTGAAGACTCGGATTCGAGAAGTCGGTGCGCGTGTGAAAATGTGGTTGGATGTGCACTTTCTCGATACCAAACCAAGACATCTCGGGGAGAAGGTGCCCATGCCGAAGTAAAGGTAAACGATTGTTCGGATATTTTTCGGTTACGACACTTGGGTAAATTAGTCTACTTCTTCGAGGATAGACATGTGCGAGCCTTTTCCTTCCGAGAGCGTAAGGATCAGTCGTCCGTCAGCAGATAGGGCTACGGCTTCTGCTTGGGCAAGACCATGGCGGATAGGCGTATGGCTTTTACCTGCGAATACGTCGCTCCAAGTTTTGCCTTTTTCCCGATCGAAAACAAAAAGTCCGTAATAAGTTGCGAGCACGGCACGGCTCCCATCAGCGCAAATATCCATTGCAGTTGGTTGATTCCGAATTTTTATAAAACCGAGGGACGGGGCGATCACACGAGTTATGCCAATTTTCTTCGTAACCGCCTTTTTGGTGATCGGGCGCAAGGGAAGTTCGTGAACCTCCGGGGGAGAGTTTCGCTTTGAAATAAGTATAATTTTTCTCTCTTTTGTATCAATCGCGATCGACTCGCAGTCCCTGGGACCACCTTCCCACGAGAATTCAATTTTCCATGCCAAAGCAATTTCACCACTGATAGATTTTCCGTTTTTGGGCAAGTTCGGCTCTCGCACGACATAGAGCGTGCAGAAATCTCTTCTGCTATCGTTGTCGCCGGTATCAGCGATCATTAAGAAATCTTCACCATTCAAAGAAAACCCCGCTAGGTCCTCCCAATCGTGATTGCTTGCCCCTTCGATCTTCACCGATCCTCTCGGTATCCCATCGCTCTGAACGAGGTGAATTTCGTTCGTTCCTCCGCTGTCATTCACCACCCACAAAAATTCATTGTCCTTAGCGGAAATTGCGGCCCCGCTAGCCTCGGTAATATGTTCTGGGAGGCGTGGTGCAACATGCATCTCCTTTTCTCGGAAAACAGGTTCAGCTTTTATAGGAAGGTTTATTGCCAGAAGAATGACAACAAGCGCCGCGTTTCGATTCATGCTTAATTCATGCGTGTTTTCAGCGGCGTTGCAAAGCTCGCTAATTTAGAAAGTCGATCTGGTTGTAGTTAGTGAAAATTGTAGATTTTGACGACATATTCTTGCCGAAAACAAGTGATGAGCTTAGATGGTTCTCCGATCTTAACCCATTCATTTTACTTCAATTATCATGTCCGATTTCCTCACTGTTTCCCGCGAAGCTCACGATGAGCTTGTTATTGCTGCTTATAAATCTCGTGGATACTCCGAAGAGGAGGCCGTCTTGGGAACCAAACTCGCTGCTGAGGCTGCAAGACATGGAATTCGAACGCATCACGCACTTAAAGCGCTTCACCTCGATCATCTTTTTGGATCTGCCATTGGTGGATGTGTCCCAAGAGCTGAGATCGAAGTTCTTGATTCTAGGTTTCCAGCATCGGAGACTTGGAACGCGAACAAGAAGCTCGGGCAGTCGGTGGCCTATCAGGCGATTGATCGGGCAATCGAGCTGGCCGATCAGTATGGTATCGCGCAAATCGCCGTCGATAATGCATTCCATTACCTCTGGGGCGGTGGGTATGTGATGGACGCTGCGGAGCGCGGTTATTTTGCTTATACCAACTGCACGTCGACGCTTGCGGAGGTAGTTCCTTTCGGAGGTAAATTCCCAACCCTCGGAACCAATCCACATTCGTGGGGGATACCGTCACAGGAAGCCAACGGCTTTCCGATCGTAATGGATTGGGCGACCTCGACCGTGGCGATGGGGCGCGTGCAAGCGCTCAAGCGTGAGGGCAAGCAACTACCTCCAGGCGCGGCGGTTGATAAAAACGGACAACCAACTACTGACCCGAATGAGGTTTCAGCATTGCTCCCGTTTGGAGGACATAAAGGCTACGGGATGTCCCTTCTCAACGAAATTTTTGGTGGTTTGATCGGTGGGTCTTTACCGACCATCCGTGGACGCGAGATCTCGGATAAGGAGGAGAAAACGACGACTGCTTTCTATTTCCATGTGATTCATCCCGATGCAATTTCTGGTAGAAACTTCGCAAAAGGTCGCGATCAGATTGGGAATCTCAAAGCAGTGCTAGATGACATACTCGGCCATGGTAATGACGATGCGATGCTGCCTGGTCAGATTGAGGCAAAGGCCCGCAAGGCTTCGGATGAAGCTGGTGGCCTGCTTTTCACAGCGGCTGAGATCGCTGAGTTCAACGACCTTGCGAAGGAGTTAAGCTTCGCCGAACTGGTGGGTAAGTGATTTTGAATTAATAAAAAAAGCCCGACCTTCGAGAGGTCGGGCTTTTTCGTAGAGATTTTTTCGATTTGAAATCAGTCGTTTGAGCGGCCCTGATAGGATCCGTCTTCGGTCTTCACAAGGATGCGTTCGCCTTGGTTGATGAACAGCGGGACGCTGACATTCAGTCCGGTTTGCATGGTGGCTGGTTTGTAGACGTTGTTGGCGGAGTCGCCTTTAACGCCTTCTGAAGATTCGGCAACAATCATAACCATGGTTAGCGGGAGCTCGATACTCACCACGATTTCATCAGCGATGAGAAGGGTATAAAGCTGGCCCTCGATAAGGTAGTTTTTCACATCCTCGATGAGGTCCTCGTAGACAACCATATCTTCATAGGTCTCAGGGTGAAGGAAGTGGTAACCCTCGGTGTCTTTGTAGGAATACTCATAGCCCAGTTTTTCCAAGTGAACTCCTTCCAGAGAATCATTCGAAGTCATACGGAGGTTTGAGACCTTTTTGGTGGCAACGCTGCGAACTGACATCTGCACGTATGAGGCCATGCGGGGAGGTGTCTTGAGTTCGTGGTCAATGACGAGGCAGACCTCGTTGTTGTGACGGACAGCATGTCCTTTGCGGAGAGTGATTACGTTTACGCTAGCCATAATTTATGGGGTCTGGGTAGTTGCTACGAGGTAGCTTGGCAAGGGATTTCAGGTGATTGAAAATGATACAGACCGAGCTATCAGTGGAATGATAGCGCATGTTCAGGGCCTAAAGCGTGTGGCCCATACGGAGCCGCTTCGTATCGAGATATTTTTGGTTGTGCTCGTTGGGTGGAAGCGAAAGGGGAAGCTGCTCGATGATTTCGAGGCCGTAGCCGCCGAGGCCGACGACTTTTTTTGGGTTGTTTGTAAGGAGCTTGATACGGCGAACACCCAGATCGTGGAGGATCTGCGCACCCATACCGTAATCGCGAAGGTCGGAGGCAAAGCCGAGTTTCTCGTTGGCTTCGATGGTGTCGAGGCCTTGCTCTTGGAGCTTATAGGCGTGGATTTTGGCTGGTAGGCCGATGCCGCGTCCTTCTTGGCGAAGGTAGAGGAGGACGCCTCCATCTTCGGAGATGTGCTTCATAGCAGCATCGAGTTGAGGGCCACAGTCGCAGCGCTGGGAGTGAAAAACATCTCCGGTGAGACATTCAGAGTGCACACGGACGAGAGTTGGTTCGTCGGGGTTGATCTTACCGCGTGTCATCGCGAGGTGATGGCTATCATCCAAGGAAACAGTGTAAAGGTGGCAGTCGAAATCGCCGTAATCAGTAGGCATCAGGACGGTGCTTTCGTGTTTAACAAATTTCTCCGAGCGGCGGCGGTATTCGATCAGTTGAGCGATGGTGCAGGCCTTGAGTCCGTGCTTTTCCTGATATTCACCGAGGTCACCAACCCGGGCCATGGAGCCTTCTTCGTCCATGATTTCGCAAATCACTCCAACTTCCGGTAGCCCGGCTAGCTTCACTAAATCTACGGCCGCCTCGGTATGTCCAGCTCGGCGAAGCACACCGCCAGACATTGCTTGAAGGGGGAAAATATGGCCTGGTTTCACGAAGGCTTCGGCGCCTGCATCTGCGTCGGCCAAGAGCCGAATGGTGAGCGCGCGATCGGCAGCAGATATTCCCGTCGTGATTCCCTTGGCGGCATCAACCGAGATGGTGAATGCAGTTTTCATTCCTTCGAGATTGCGCCGAGTCATTTGCGGAAGATCGAGTTCCTCAGCGCGCTCGAGAGTAATGGGGGCGCAGATCAAACCGCGTCCATGAACTGCCATGAAGTTGACCATTTCCTTGGAACACAGCGAGGCGGCACCTAAGAGATCGGCTTCGTTTTCACGCGAAGGATCGTCGGCAACGATGACAAGTTTGCCGGCGGCGACATCGGCGATAATCTCGGCTATGGGATGGAATTTCAGGGCGGACATGTTGGAATAAAAGCTTTTTGGCTGAGAACGAAAATTCTGTTAATTGAGCAAAGGGTTCTGCGGTGCTTGGGAAAGAAGAGCGTGGTAGGGAGAGATGCCGGTGAGAAGTCTTTTCCAGAGAGAATTATCGAGCTGCTGAGATAGAAGTTCTTGGGATGGCTTGAGAGTGACCCAAGTGTCTTCCAGTAGTTCGTTCTCAAGCTGGCCTGCTGACCAGGCAGAGTATCCAACTGTCGCCTGAACCACACAGTCTGGAGTATTCAGCAGGGCTTCTGCTTTGTTAGTCGAAATTTGTGGGAAGTAGAAGAAATCACCCTTTTTGGACCAACCCCACGATGAAAATGAGAGCTGCCGGGTCCCGAGCGGTCCTCCATGGTAAATGACGAGATCACCTAAAGGAGTTTGTGCGAGATCTTGGACTAAGTCGCTAACGGTTGTTTCAGTCCTATGGTTGATGATTCTACCCGTCGCGCCGGAGTCATGTGCATGATCGTCGAGAAGAATTACGGCTTTACTGAAGCACCCGTCACGCAATGCAGGTGCAGCAAGCAGTAGCTGCCTCTGAAGGGTGATAGATAGTTCGGATTCAGGTAAGTCTGCTTCCACGATTCAAATCTTAGAGCGGATAAATGGAAATTCAAGAGTGCTCGCACGGCTTATTGGAATTATTCGCTGGTTTTCGGAAATCTTACTGTTACTCATCGGACAATTAACTAGAGTGAATTATGGATTTAGTGCGGACTTCTGAGGGCTTGCTCAATGAAACGGATAATGTGGTTTCGGATAAGCCACGGGTTGAAATGGCAACTCTCGATGATCTTCCGGCTATAACCGAGCTGGTGATGGACTTGTTTTCCATGTCATCCGGAGAACTCAGGCCCGATCGTGAGATTCAAGAGCGTGGCCTACGGTTGATTCTTGAGGATCCAAGTCGGGGAAGAATTGTTGTGATACGGAATCAGGATCAGATTTTTGGTATGGTGAACATGCTGTTCACAATTTCAACCGAGCGCGGGGGATTCGTTATTATGATGGAGGATGTGGTGATTCATCCGAATCATCGGGGCCAGGGATACGGCACGATGTTGCTGGAACATGTGATTGCTTTCGCCAAGCAGAAGGAGTTTCTCAGAATCACTTTGTTGACTGATAAAATCAGTGCTGAATCGCAGCAGTTTTTCCGTAAGCTAGGCTTCGATTACTCGAATATGATTCCGATGCGTTGCCTAGTCGAAAAGATCGTTTAGACCGCGAGGTGCTTATCGAGTATCGGCGTAAGTGCCTCCTCAATATCGGTATCTTTAATAACGCTGCGCAGCATGGTCATTGCGACGGGGATGTGCTGGCGATACCAATTATCCTGCCGGTTTACGATGATGTTTCCGAAGGCCCCCAATGCCTGCATGAGGCGCTGGGCGCTGCATTTATTGAAAAGAGTCGGCTCTGGTCTGTCATCCGAAATATCCTCCCAGAGATCTAGTAGCTCTTCACGCTCTTCAGGTGAGTGATTCATGTATGGATCGAAAATTAAGGAGGCGAGGTCATATTCTTGGCGGCCGCGGCGGAGTCCTTGAAAGTCGATCATGTAGATCTTATTATCTTTGATAATGAGGTTTTGTGATTGGAAATCACGATGGACAAGGTGTTTGTGCGATGACCCGAGGCTTTTGGCCATTTGCAAGAAGGATTCATTTTTCTCCAAGGGGACCGGACTTTCTTTTAGAAAATCTTCGATGAAATAATCGAAGAAGTATTTTTGCTCCCATCGATACAGATCGGCATCGAAAGGTTCCATTAGCTCGAGATCTTCCGGAACGCGTGTGTAGAAGAGCCGGTCAACCTGTTCGAGCGCGGATCGGTAAAAGGGTAACCGTTTCTTGAAGGGTTGGTCTTTGAGCGAAAGTAGGTCGATATCTCCAAGGTCCTCTACCAGAGCGACGTTATGCTGTGACCGGTCGTATAGGATCTCGGGCACATTGAAGCGCGCCTTTTTAAGGAATTGTGCGACGGGCACGAACTGAGCGTTGTCTTCTCGTTCGTCAGTCCAATGAATGCCAATAAAATCGTCATGGACCGGAGTTTTCACCCTTGCAATCGTACGCCCAGAGGCTCCTCGTTTGATGGGAACCATCGTAATGGGCGTGGTCGGATCTACTTCGAGATATTGCCTCGCGGTTGATAAAATGGCTTCGGTGGACATGGGCTCGGGATCGTAATACGAATTCTTAGGGATTTGGAAGGCTGTTTTCACGCTCAACGCCTACTATTTTGCAAATCTTTGTCCAAAAGAGCGGTTAGGCGCTGCTGCGTATTCGCTTACTGGTGTTTGCATTGACTGGAGAACGGATGATAGCTTCTATCCATGACCGCCTCGAGGCGGATTCAAAAGTTATGGATTACGAATCAAAGATAGCCCGACATGTTTCATCTATTCCAAGATCCGGTATTCGGGATTTCTTCGATCTCGTTCAGGGGCGCGATGACGTAATTTCCCTCGGAGTTGGCGAACCGGATTTTGTGACCCCTTGGCATATCAGGGAGGCAGCGATCTATTCGTTAGAACAAGGGCAAACGACCTATACTTCAAACCTTGGTTTGTTGAGTTTGAGGAAATCGATTTCGAAATACATCAGCGGATTTTTTGAGGTTGATTATGATCCTGCAAGCGAAATTCTGGTTACTGTTGGTGTTTCTGAAGCAATCGATATCGCGCTGCGAGCGCTGCTCAACCCAGGTGAGGAAGTGATCTACCACGAGCCATGCTACGTATCTTACTCGCCGAGTATCGCGATGGCATATGGTAAAGGAGTTGCAGTTGAAACTCGTAAAGAAGATGGATTTTCACTTAAGCCGGAGGCTCTCGAAAAAGCGATCACTCCGCAAAGCCGAGTGCTGATGTTAAATTTCCCGACCAATCCGACTGGTTCAGTTGCGAGCGATGAAGACCTCGCGGGTATCGCGAAGCTGGCAATCAAGCACGACTTGAT
>Ga0307935_1000464_pt1 | contig 18040 bp, 22 predicted proteins | sample OrgLakmetageno92_FD_201827 | JGI IMG/M metagenome (GOLD analysis project Ga0307935, IMG submission 201827) | Saline water microbial communities from Organic Lake, Antarctica - #92 | ecosystem: Environmental > Aquatic > Non-marine Saline and Alkaline > Saline | place: Antarctica: Organic Lake...
GGTACAGTCCTGACGAGTACGAAATTGTTGGGACACCACGCACATCACAATGGCAACGCTGGGATGGTCAATGGCTGACCGCGTTCCGGTTCCATTTCCGTAAGAAGGTGACGGACTTCGACCTGCCTACTTTGTATGCGCAGGCAAAGCGAACACGGGTAAAGCCACCCAAGCCGGTTGCTACTAATCGCGTGTTTGTAATCTGTCCGGCAGACTTCCAGATAGGTAAGGGTGCCTCAAAGGGTGGACATGAGGAGTCGATACAAAGGATCCATGCAAGCTATGAGCGCATCGAGGCAAGGCTGAAGACGGGAAAATATGCGCACATTGTCATTCTTGATATTGGGGACGTCATCGAGGGGGTGTCGTCGAAGGCTGACATGGAGCAGCTACAGTCGAACACGCTGTCACCGATGCAGCAGGTTGATCTTGCGGCGGCGTTGCTCTGGGACTTAATCAAGCTGGCGTGTAGGTATGCGCCGGTCACGTTCGGGTCGGTCGCGTCGAATCATTGCCAGTTTCGTGTGAGTAAGGCGCAGGTGGGGAAGCCGGGCGTAGATGATTGGGGCATCGTGATTTTGCAACAGTTGCGTCGGCTGGCTACCGAGGTGGGTTTGCCGGTGACGGAGTGGCTGATACCTCAACCGCATGAGGAAGGGTTCGCTTTCGACGTGTTCGGTGACGGGCAACATGTGTTGGGGGCAATTCATGGGCATCAGGTGTCACGCCCGGATGGTGTCACCGCGTTTTGGTCGAAGGCTAGTTTTCGGGATTCGTATTTGGCGGCAGCGACGTTGTTGGTGTCTGGCCATTTTCATCACAGCCGGGTGGAGGAAGTGTCGGGTTCGGGGTTGGGTCGTTGGTGGGTGCAGTGTGCGACGTCGGACAACGGGAGCGACTGGTTTTCTAGGATCCGCGGAGGGGGCGATAGTAGTACAGCGATTACTTGTTTCGAGTTGGTGCAGGGTGAACCGTTCCGGGGGAGCATTGAGCTGCTCTGATTAGGCATATTGGCGGATAGGGGGTAGCCTACAGTGGACAAGGGAGATGGGACACAATGAGTGAGGTTGCAAAAGCATGGGCTGAACTGGACGAGACTGTTGCAATGGCTGAAGCAATCGGATTCTCTCGGGAAGAAGTAGAGCGCATTGTTGGGCGCATGAGGCGAGAAACTAGTTGGGACATGACACGTATTCGCGAAGAAATTATTGCGCTTTATGGGGAGACACCAGAGAAGCGGATTGTTCGGATGATTGGGGAATACCACCTATGAGTGAGCAGACGCAAATAAGTATTGACCGGCTGAGGGATGCCTGGATGACTTACCGGGACATGACGCGCACCTACACAGACGATCCTGATGACAATGACGGCAAAGACTTTGATGTCTGGCTTGAGTCTGTCATAGACGAAGCGTACGGGAGGGGATTCCAGCGACGAGGCGGCCAGGCATTTTATGATGCGGGTTACGATGCTGGGGTCGAGGACACGGAAAGCCGGATGAAATCGGCAGGGGTTGCGGGACAAAGGGAATTCGACTGCTGCAAGCCAACTACAAACTCTGAGTTGGTAGTTGGGCAGGAAGCCTACAAGCGAGGGTATCTTGACGGATGGTTAGGGGAACGCGGAGGCGCATGGGATATGGGATACCAGGCGGGAGTGAAAGATGCAGAGTATCGGGTGGGGGAAACACTGAAAACTTTACTGGCGAAAGCAAATCATGAGTGAGGGCAACTATTTTATGGTTTCCGGGTTCCTGCTTGGGGTTGCCGTTAGCTGCTTGGCCGCGATGTTAATAATGCTTTGGGCGCAGTGGCGGGACTATAAAAGAGAAACACGCGAAAAGAAGTAATGGCCCCACGACCCTGCCTTGACTGTGGGGTACTGACCCCTACCGGTTCACGCTGTCCCACCCACACACAAGCGCGGAATCAAATCCGATACCGGAACGAAACACCAGCCCGAAAAGAAAAGAAAGCCCTGCTCTATAACAAGGAGTATCAGAAAGCAGCAAAGGCGGTACGGGGGGGGGCTCACCTATGCCACCTATGCGGGGGCGGGGGGCGCGCCGCCGATCCCTTCGAAGCAGATCATCTTGAGCCCGGAAACCCATACTCTCCGCTTCTTCCCGCACACCGCAGCTGCAACCGACGCAAAGGGAACACCGCACCACCGACCATCTAAGCGGCCCTGACACACAGGGGACACCCACCCCCCCCTCCGGGCACATAGGGGGCGGGTCACGCCCATATAGACGCTCAGATGCAAACCCCCTAGTTTAGGCTTTCGCCCACGCCCGCGAAATTATGGGTTTTCTATGCTGAGCTGACCCTGATAGGCTACAGGGGCCCGACTGGGGGCCTAAAAGCCAAGGAGCGCACACTTTGTTGAACAACATAGCTAAGGACTTACAGGGCCTCTCAGCGCCTTTGTCAAATCTGAAATTGGCGGAGAAGAATCCTCGCAAGGGCGACGTCGAGGCAATCAAAAAGTCTTATGAACGGTTCGGGCAGCGGAAGCCGATAGTGGCGCACCGGAAGACGAAAGTAATTATTGCCGGGAACCATCAGTATCAGGCTGCGCGGGATCTTGGCTGGGACAAAATCGCTGTCGTGTGGGTAGACGATAACGACGAAACAGCGACCGCCTACTCCATTGCCGATAACCGTATCGGGCAGCTTGGCGAGTGGGACGTCGAGGAACTTGTCTCGGCTTTCGAGATGCTGGATCCTTCCGATCTTGAGTCGGTCGGTTTCACGCAGATTGACGTCGAGGATTACCGCGCCCTGGTTGACGAGAACATAGGTTCGGCTCCGGCGACCGTGATGGATGGGGGGCTCGGCGATCGGACTAGCAAGAAGGATGGGAAAGCAGATTTACAGGTAGAGCAAACCAATACTTACGATGAGTTCTTGGAGCGTTACGCATCGAGGGCTGTGCGGGCAATAATGCTCTATTACCCTAACGATGTTTACAAGGGGATGGTCGAGGATTTTGCGCGGCTAGCTGAGATAATGGGGGCAGACGATACCGCTACTGTTGTAGAGAGGCTCGTGAAAGAGAGATTATCAAATGAATAGTTTGCCAGAGTTTTTGATTGAGCGTTCTGTGACGAAGCCAGAAGCCGATGAGATCGTCGGGAAAGTGGTGGAAGTTTACGAGCCCAACGTAAACGAGGCAGGCATTTACCGGGACAAGCTGACTGGGGAAGCTATCTTGGTCTATGCGCCGATGCCGGGCGGTGTCACCAAGTTGCGGCAGATCGTCTTGAACCTTTCCTACGGTACGACTTTGCGAGCTTCGGGGACGAGGAACGTGAGCAAGGTTTTCGGTTTCACTACCCGGTCAGCCGTATTGCGGCGAGAGGCTTGCACACCTACAGCTTTGACTTGGGAGGCACCCGAGGCGCAGATGGTTTTGAACGACGCCGCTAACGCTCTCGGTCTGTACCTGAAGGAGGTGCTACCGGAAGTTTATGATCAGGATCACAAGCAGATGGAAGCTGTCCTGCCCGAATGGCGGATGACGGAAGATGCCCTGTGGACTTCTGGCGTTATCAACCAAAGTTCTGCGCTCCCTTATCACCGCGATGGTTCTAACTTTGACACTTGGTCGGCGATGCCAGTTATACGGCGCGGCATGAATGGCGGAAACCTTCATATGCCTGAGTACGGTTTGACGATCAACTGCCGCGACGGATGGGCGGTCTGGTTCAACGGCCACGCTTATGTTCACGGTGTTACACCGATGGAGGCTCGCGCCAAAGACGGCTACCGTTACTCAATCGTTTTCTATGCCAAGCGTGGCATGAAGGATTGTCACACATACGCGGTAGAGATCGGGGAAGCGCGGGCTCGCCGTACGGAACGAGAAGCCAGTATGTCCGAAACCACCGAGGCCGATATACGGGCCCGCATCAAGACCGGGCGCTCGAACGGGAACACCAAAATAACAAATGACTAAAGTTTTTGTCTTCGCCTACAACAGGTATGACAGCATGACGACTTCGATGATGTTAGAAGCAGACGGAGTAGATCATACGGTCTTGTGCCACCTCCCAAGCGATGCTGTCAAGTTTGCGGCGGGCGATCGGGTTTACCCGGAACGGCTGCTAGTAACGGGGGAGCCGAAGGGGTTAGCGAACAACCGTAACTTTGCGCTCGACATGATGGAAGAAGGCGAGTGGGCTCTTTTCTTAGTCGATGATTTACAGCAATGCTACGAGCTGGACACCTACGGCGAAGAAACAAGGGAAGCGCTCCCGATAACTTTCGAGAACCAGAACGAGTACCGGCGGAAGTTCCAAAAGAAAATTAGCACCGCTGAGCTACTGGCCCGAGCCGAAGAAGCTATACCGATGCTGGAGGAGATGGGTTGCGCCCTGCTGGGCTGGGCAGGTTTCGAGAATCCTATCTTCCGCAAAAAAAAGTGGGGATACAACATCCTTGCCGATGGGCGGGCCTGGCTAGTAAAGAAAACACATCTACGTTTCGATGGTAACGCGCAGCTGATAGATGACCTTTGCTGGACAGCAAAAAACATTCAGGAGTTCGGGATAGTGGCGGTCGATCGCTGGATTCTGCCTAAGTGCAAACGCTATACCGCTGGCGGTTACGGCGGGCTCGATGAACGTATGGAGCAAAAGTTGCGGGAGGCCGCGTACCTGGTAACGACCTACCCAGACCTTATACAGTTCAAACCCAAGAAGGGCTGGCCTGACAATTCGCACGTCGCCCTACGGCTCGGCCTGAACAAGAAACGGAAACCAGTGTAAGGTTGCGTTATGCCTGCAGGTAGACCGTCCAAGCCGATAGAACAAAAGAGGCTCCTGGGCAATCCGGGCAAACGGCCCCTAACCGCCGGCCAAGAGGTAGAGATTTTGGAACGCGCCAGTGAAATACCTGAACCGACCAGACCCCTCCTAAAGCCTGGCCGCGAACTGTGGGATCGAGTGTGGGGATCTGGCATCAACTGGATTAGCCCCCAAACTGACTTAGAGTTACTGCTTATGACTTCCGAGATGGTCGATGAGCGTTGGAATCTACGGATTAAAGTTATGCAGACCGATGACATGCAAATGGCCCGCAGGCTAGACAACCTCACTAGACTGATTGTTGGGAACCTTTCGCTACTAGGCTTTTCGCCGTCTGACAGATCAAGACTGGGCGTAGCTGAGGTGAAGAAGCAAACGAAAATTGAGGAGCTAATTGCAAAGCGTAACGCTCTCTGATTCTTGGCCACCGCGCTGGTTAACGCCTGTCCCTCAAGAACAGGTAGATGCCGGACAGGGTGACTTGGTTATCGAGTTTGCGGAAAACTTTGGGATTATCACTAAGGATTCTGTTGCCGGGAAAATGGGCGAGCAGATGGTGTTGCGCGAATGGCAACAGGAACTTATTAGAAACATGTTCGCCTACGAGGAAGGCGGCCTGCGTCATCGGGTGCAACTTATCGGGATGCCTAGAAAGTCAGGGAAGTCTGCGCTCGGTTCAGTCCTCGCCCTCTATTCGCTAATGCTTGGCCCTAACGGTGGGGAAGTGTATTCGGTCGCCGCCGAGAAGGAACAGGCCCGTATCGTCTTCAAGGATGCTAAACGGATCGTGGAAGCCTCGCAACAACTCTCAGCCATGACGAACATCTACCGAGACGCTATAGAGATACCCTCCAGCGGTTCCGTCTACCGAGCCCTATCAGCCGAAGCCTATTCCAAGGAAGGGCTCAACCCTCACTTCGTTATGTTCGACGAATTACATGCTCAACCCAACCGGGAACTGTTCGATGTTATGTCACTCTCCATGGGATCCCGAGGCCGCCTAGCAACCCTCGTCGCAATCACCACAGCTGGGGTGAAGACAGACAACGCCGGGCGTGACAGCATCGCCTACAGCCTCTACCAGTACGGTCAGAAAGTATCCTCCGCAGAGGTAGAAGACTCTAGCTTCTTCATGGCATGGTGGGAAGACGACGGTGACCACAAAGACCCTGCAACATGGGCGAAAGCCAACCCAGGATACGGTGACATTTCCGACCCAGAAGACTTCATATCAGCAGTACGGCGGACACCCGAGGCAGAGTTCCGCACGAAGCGGTGCAACCAATGGGTATCCTCCGCAACATCATGGCTACCCACCGGGGCATGGGATAAGTGTGCGGGCGAGTTTGAGATAAGTCAAGATGATGAAATCATCCTTGGCTTTGACGGGTCATTCAGTGGTGACGCTTCCGTTATTGTGGGCGCTACAATTCCTAAAACCCCTGAAGAGAAGGTGCGTATCTTTTTGGTGAAGGCGTGGGAGAAGGATTTGGCGGAGGGTGATGAGAACTGGCGTGTCGATATTTCTGATGTCGAGAACGAGATAATCCAATTTTGCGCTAACCACCCTAATGTGAGAGAAATCGCTTGCGACCCTTTCCGGTGGCAACGGTCGATGCAGGTGCTGGAGGATCGTGGGCTGCCGATTGTGGAGTGGCCGTCTACTTCCGCTTCGCGTATGGTGAAGGCGTGTGCGACTTTCTTGGATGGTGTGATGGAGGAACGGTTCGTGCATGACGGTAATCCGGTGTTGGCGCGGCATTTGGATAACGCGGTGACGAAGGTGGACAATCTGGGGCCGCGTATCGTGAAAGAGAAACGGAACAGCCCACGAAAAATTGACGCGGCGGTGGCGGCAGTTTTGGCAGTTGATAGGGCGTTGGCGGGTAGAATGGAACCCGTAGTCCCACAATTCTTTAGTTAGGTGATTATGTCTACAGTTTTACAGTTGGGTGGCGCGGCAGCTATCACGTTGGGGGTTTTGATGTGGTCTGTCCCTGCGGGGCTTATTGTTGGCGGGGCGTTCCTTATTCTTGTCGGTTTCAGTGTGGTGAGGTAGGCAATGGTTTTTAACCGTTTGTTCGAGCAGCGCGAGGTTAGTTTCCAAACCCTGTGGAGTTCCGGTGGCGATCTTGTCGCGGGCACGTTGTCTGGTGTGGGGATGGATGCTGATAAGGCGTTCGAGGTGAACGCAGTATTTTCTGCCGTGTCCCTTATCGCTGACACTATTTCTACGTTGCCGGTCGATGCGTATATGCGTGAAGGTGATGGACGTATCCCGATGCCGGGTAAGCCTTCCTGGGTGGAGAGCCCAGACATTGACACAACTCGCGAGGGTTTCTATTCGGCGATTATCACCTCGATGCTTTTGGATGGTAACGCTTTCGTCAGGATATTTTCGAACACTCGCAACCAGGTTGTGAACCTTGTGGTGCTAAACCCTACGAAGGTGGAGATTGGCCGGGATGGTTTGGGGCGTGTCCAGTTCACGTTTGATTCCGACACTGTGTTGTCTTCGGATGAGGTGCTGCACATTCCTGATGTTGTGCGACCTGGTAACGTGCGCGGCATTTCGCGTATCGAGTCGTTGCGGGAGAACCTTGCGCTCGCGTTGGCGTTGCAAAGCTTTGCGGCCAACTTCTTCGGTAACGGTACAACCCTCTCAGGCGTAATCGAGTTTCCAGGCAACCTAAGCGCTGAACAGGCCAAAGATTTGGCTAATGGGTTCGATAATCGTCATCGGGGGTGGCAACGGTCAGGGAAGACTGGGGTGCTATCTGGGGGCGCAAGCTTCAAGACGACACAGGTTGATCCGCAACAGTCGCAGGCTCTGGAGGCCCGCCATATGGCTGTGGAGGATGTTGCTCGGGCGTTCAAGGTTCCACCTCACCTTCTCGCGTTGCCGGGAACAAACAGTTTCGCAAGTGTGGAGATGACGAACCTCGCCTGGGTCACTCACGGGCTGCGACCTATCATCACGAAAATCGAACGGGCTTTGTCGCCTCTGCTTGTGCGTAGCCCTAACAGTGAGGGTGCATACCTAAAGTTCAATCTTGACGGTTTATTGCGGGCCGATATTCAGTCGCGGATGAGCGCGTACAGTACCGGGCTGCAGTCGGGCTTCCTGACCATCAACGATGTGCGCAAGTTGGAAGACTTGGCCCCTATGTCTGACCCTTCCGCCGACGTCGTGCGGGTGCCTCTCGCTAACGTCGATTTGGGTGAGTCGGGTGTGCGGGCGCAACGTGAACGGGTGCTGATGGTGCAAGCACTAGTGCTGTCTGGCTTTGACCCTAAGGCCTCGCTTGCCGCGTTAGATTTGCCTGAGATTGCTCACACCGGCTTGGCTTCTTCACAGCTGCAACCTGTGTCCCAGGTAGATCCTGAGAACCCGGACGCGGCGTATAAGGATGAGGTTGTCTAGTGGCTGAACCTGACGAGCTTTCGGTGAACGACTTTGTGACCTGGAACAACTCTGGGGGTATGGCTAGCGGGCAGGTTACCCGCATTGAGCGTGACGGTTCCATCGACGTGCCTGATAGCGACTTCACTATCAACGGTACAGAGGATGACCCTGCGGCGCTAATCCGCATTTGGCGTGAGTCTGAGAACGACGAGGGCGAGACGGAGTGGAACCCGACGGACAGGCTGGTCGGGCATAGGTTCGCCACCCTAACCCTCATCGCTTCCCTGCGGGGCTCCCCTGAAATCGTGAGCAGTTTAGAGATTCGGGTTGTAGATTTATCGCCACCCAGCTACATGAGGGCAGCGGCGCGGCGCGGTCTCGCTTTCTATGCTGAAGGGCTTGCTGGGGATGGTTTGACCGATAAGACGGTGCGGGAGGCGCGAGCTATGGCCGCCGGGAATGTGACCGCTGACAAGTGGGTGCGCATACGGGCCTGGATCGCCCGACACCTTGTAGACCTAGATGCGCCTGCCGCCGACCCAGACAATGATTCTTATCCTTCTGCCGGTGTGGTGGCTCACTTGCTGTGGGGTTCAGGGCCGTCTAAGCGGGGTGCCGAGCGCACGATGGAATACGCAAACGGCGTCATTGGTAGACTCGAGGAAGAAAACGAAGGCAGAGCGAAGGGCGAAACATTGAGCAAGATGGAAACACGGTTCAGCGCTGGACAGTTCGAGATCCGAGAAGAATCAGACGGTATGGTGTTCGAGGGTTATGCGGCAGTGTTCGACTCGCCCTCTGAGCCCCTACCGTTTATTGAGCGTATCGCCCCCGGTGCTTTCATCCGTTCGCTAAAGTCGCGTAACGATGTAAAGATTTTGTGGAACCATGATACGGGTTCCATTCTTGGTTCGACTAGGGCGGGCACGTTGTCGCTAGTGGAGGACTCCCGCGGGCTAAAAGTTTCTGCGCACTTACCAAACACTTCTGCCGGTCGTGACGCTGCCGAGCTTTTGCGCAGGGGCGATGTTGATTCGATGAGCTTTGGTTTTTCGGTACCGCGTGGTGGGGATGACTGGAACAGTGAGGGGACGGAGCGTACTCTGCGCGAGGTAAGACTTCACGAGGTTTCGATAGTAGCTTTCCCTGCATATTCGGCGACCGCTGGGACTACGATGGTGCGCGGGCTGGATAAGGTTGCGTTGCGGGCTGAGGTCGATGCTGACCTGCTTGCCGATGCAATGTTGAAGATTGAGCAGGGCGAAGATATTACTGCGGATGACCGGGAACTGCTTGCACAGGTGATTGCTAAACTGTCGCCCGAGGATGAGGTGGCAACTAACGAGTACGACATGCTGGAATTGAAACGTAAGAAGCTTGCCCTACTTTTGATGGGAGTCTAATATGGCAACGATTGAGCAGATTGAAGAAGCAATCCTGAAGGTGGCGGGGAACCCTACGGTAGGTTCGATTAGAGTTCTAGCGCCAAGTATGGCCCGCGCTATTGCCGAGCTGGATAATCCTCCGGCTCAACCGGCGAAAGAGAAGCGGGTTATAGACTCATCGGAGATTCGCTAGCAACATAAGAATGGCCCCCGACCTTTCCGGTCGGGGGCCATTCGCTTGCGGTGGCAGTTTTTATTTGACAAACTCAATGCGGATAACGCGGTCGGCTCCCAGGTGAGAGTCAATCTGTGCGGCCATGTCGGAGAGGCTATCGAATGACCCGACCGTGGTGTGGTCGTTTCCGAAAGCATCGCTGTAGGTAATCCAGGCTTCGATTTTAGTGGTAATCATTTTATCTCCCTTTAGTTGGTTGCTCATAATAATAGGATAGCACATATCCTAACCTTCGGATACCACACAACAGACCTGCGGATATACTAGAAAAGTCGGAACCGTGAGTTAACTCTGCCGACCAAAGAGACTGAGCGTCATCGCCGTCTAACACACACATAAACCTATATTAAGGATAAACATGTCTGAGTTCGTTAGAGCCCAGCAAGAAGTTCGCGCAAACCTCACCATGCAGATTCAGGAAGCCCTGGACACTGCCGAGGCCCGCGGTGGACTTGACGCTGAGACCCACGCCAAAGTGAACGCTATCGAGGCTGACATTCGTGCAGCTGACCAGGCGATCGCTACCGCTACACGTCAGGAAGAACGCAAAGCTGAGGCGTCTGCCGCTTCTGCCGGGTTCACCCCTGTCGAGGCACGTTCGGAAATCACTTCGAGCGACATCCTCCGATCCATTGGGCGCGGCGAAATGCGCGGTCATGAGTTCGAGCAGCGCACCACCTTGGTGCCTTCTGCTAACACTGTGCCAAAATCTTTCTTCGGGCAGGTCTTTGATGTTGCCCGTCTGGTTGGCCCAATGCTGGAAACGTCGGAACGGTTCAACACCACTTCCGGTGAAGACCTGACTCTCCCAACCCTGACCGCTTACAGTTCCGCAGTGCAGACTGCTGCCGGTGCTGCTATGACCGAATCAGAGCCCACCTACTCGAGCATCACTTTGGGAGCCTACAAGTTTGGCCTTCTCATCGCGGTCGCTTCCGAGCTGGTCGAAGATGCTGGGTTCAACTTGGAAGCGCACCTTGCTAACCAAGCCGGTAACGGTCTGGGAACAGCTGTAAACTCTGCGCTTACTATCGGTGACGGTAGCTCGAAGCCTGAGGGTGTTGTTGTTGGTGCCGGTGCTGGTGTGACTGGTGCCGATGCTGCTGCTGGTGCGTTCACTGCCGATGATCTTATCGACCTCGCTTACACGGGTGATGGGCTCATCAGGTCGCTTCCTGGAACGGCTTACATGGCTTCCGGTGCAGCTATCGGTGCAATCAGGAAACTGAAAGACACTGCAGGGAACTACCTGTACCAGGTTGGCGTTGGTCAGCCTGACCAGTTCGCGGGCTTCGATGTTATCGAGAACCCGAACATTGCCGCACCTGCCGCTGATGCAATCAGTGTGCTGTTTGGCCACTTGCCTTCCTACAAGGTGCGTATGGCTGGAGGGCTCGCCGTAGCTTCATCCGCAGATTATGCGTTCAACAAAGATACGGTCACTTACCGTTTCTCGATGCGTGTTGATGGGAAACTGTCTCACGAAACCCACATTCGCAAGTTCACTGGTGGAGCTGCCGCTTAGTCGGTCGTTTCATTACGGGGAGCCCCTGGCCTACAAGGTTGGGGGCTTCTTGCTTTGCGGGCAAACAGTTCGCTAACAGGTTGCGGGTAGAATGAAGGCGGAGGTTTCATTATGGCTATCACAGACGGTTATTGCACACTCGTTGAAGTAAAAGCGGCGCTCAGGCTACCGACAACCGATACGGTCGATGACGTAATGCTTTCTATCGCTATCGAGTCTGCGTCACGCGAAATCGAAGGGTACACGGAAAGAGTTTTCACTTCTACTGCGGGCACCCGGATCTATGTGCCGATGGATGATTATGTTGTGCAGATTGACGACCTTCACGCTTTGACCTCAATTAAGAGTTCCTCGCAGGGGACAGCGTTCGATGTGACGTGGCAGGCAACCGATTACCAGTTGGAACCGTTGAACGGTATCTCTGGGGGGCTCACTATCCCTGCGACTCGGATTCGGGCGGTGGGCGATTACACTTGGCCTCGATGGGATGGGGGGATGGCGGAAGGTCAGGAAGCTACGGTGCAGGTTGTCGGTACGTTCGGGTGGCCTTCTGTGCCGTTCGCGGTGAAGCAGGCTTGCATCCTTCTCTCACTCCGCCAGTTCAAACGATACGATTCGCCCTTAGGGGTGGCCGGGTTTGGCGAGATGGGTGCGATGCGGGTGTCCAGGCTTGACCCTGACGTGCAGGCACTTTTGTCACCGTTTGTGAAAGTGAGAATGGCGTGACGATACAAGAGATCCGCACAGGCCTTGCAGCCAACCTGGGGACAATTCCAGGGCTCAGGGTGAGTATAGACATTCCCGACATGCCTAACCCTCCACAGGCCGTTATAGGGATTGACACAGTGAACTTCGATTTGGCGTTTGGGCAGGGGCTCACCGAATACCGTTTCACTGTGTCGCTGATTGCGGCCCGCGTGTCGGAACGTAATGCGCAACGCAAACTGGACGGTTACACGTCGAACGGGGCACAGTCGGTGAAGCTTGCGATCGAGTCGGACAAAACTTTAGGCGGTAACGCTTTCGATGTTCGTGTAACTGAAATGAGTAACATCGGTACGGTTATACTGGGGGAACTAATATATTTAGCCGCTGACTTTTCAGTCATCGTGTACGCAGACTAATAAGGAGCTATCATCGCTAAGTTCGCCGCAACGGATTACGTTATCACTATCGCCGGTGATGACTTCACTAACAGTCTTGCTTCTTGCACGTTGGAGCTGACCTCTGAAGATTTGACCACTACGCCCTTCGGTACTGGTGCAGTCACCCGCATCGGTGGGTTGAAGGATGGAACCTTGCAGCTAGAGTTCCATCAGGATTTTGCAGCTGATTCGGTCGACGATGTTTTGTTTCCTTTGCTTGGGACTACCGTCACCTTCCTGATTGTTCCTACCAGTGAGACCGTCGGAGCTGGAAATCCCTCATATGCCGGGAGCTGTCTCGTCACAACCTATTCTCCCTTTGCTAGTGCGACTGGGGATCTGGCTACGCTGTCAGTTTCCTGGCCTGTTTCCGGGCCGGTCACTCGCTCTATTACCTAACATCCGCTACACTGGCTTTATGGATTTTAGACTAGAAGTAAAATATATTGACGGAACTACGAAGACGGTTGTCGGAATGGCGGCCGACTTTGTGGCTTTCGAAACTAAGTTTGATTTGAGCATGGCGCGTCTTGAGAAAGAGATCCGCCTCACCCATCTTTTCTTTTTAGGTTGGCATATTGAGAAGCGCACCGGGAACACGAAACTAGATTTTGAGCCTTGGCTTGAGCTGGTCGAGATGGTGCAGGCGGCTGACACAAAAAAATAGTGGGGCTGGGCGATCAGTCTGCACATTGGATGATTGTCACCCTGGCGGTGGAGACTGGGATTAGCCCTAGAGAACTGATGCAGTTGGAGCCGCGGATGCTGTGGACGATGCAGCGCTATTTAGAGGCTCGTTCGAAGGCGCAACACCAGCCCCGGTAGAATGGTCTTGGAGGTTTTCATGCTGGGTACGGGCAAGGTCGATTATGACGATTTGAAGTTTGCGGTTGCTCGGGCTAGGCGGCTGGATGGTAATCTGCGCCGGAAGATGCAAACACAGTTGCGCTCCGACTTGGGGAGTATTGCGCAGAAGACTGCTCAGGGTGTACCGCCTTCGACGTTGCGCGGTTTCGGTGCGCGTTGGGGAACTGCTGTGGGTAAGGTGAAGACGGCTACGGGCGGCAAAGCAAACAAAGCGATTGTGATGATTGTGGTGTCTGGCCCTGGGTTTGAAAAGAACCTGGCCATTGCGGAACGTGCGGGGTCGCGTAGTAGCGGGTACACGGCGTCAGGTAGGGCGATGATTAGCAACAGTACGCGCAGGGGTGGGCTGGAGGAACGTAACCCGCTAGTCAAGGGTGTTGGTGGCCGGTTTATTTTCGCAGAGTTCCTGAAGCATCAGGACGAGATCCGGCGCAAGTCGTTAGACATTATTGGCGCTTTTATTGACGACGTAAATAGTAAGTCCTGGGGGCGCTAATGGCGAAACCGATTCGGATACCTATAACTTTTACCTCTGACCCGAGGGCAATCAAAAAAACTCAGCAACAGTTAGCAGACTTTGGTAAGGCTGCGGGGAAGATTGTTGCCGGTGTGGGTTTGGCGGTTGCGGGGCTCGCTGTCATATCGGTGAAGGCGTTTGCCGAGTTCGATGCGGCAATGGTGAAGTCCACCGCCATTATGGGTGATGTGTCTGATGCGATGCGCAACGACATGTCTGCGGCTGCCCGTGAGGTTGCAAAGACGACCACGTTTAGTGCAGCGCAGGCTGCGGAGGCGTTCTTCTTCCTGGCGTCTGCCGGTTTGGATGCGGAGCAGTCGATTGCGGCGTTGCCGAAGGTGGCCGAGTTCGCACAGGCCGGCATGTTCGATATGGCGACGGCGACTGACCTTCTCACTGATGCGCAGTCTGCTCTCGGGTTGTCGTCTGATGACGCTGCGGAGAACCTGGCAAACATGGCGAACCTGTCAGACATTCTGGTGAAGGCGAACACTTTAGCTAACGCTTCGGTGCAACAGTTCTCGGAGGCGCTAACTAACAAGGCTGCCGCGTCGATGCGTAACTTGGGGATCGCGACTGAGGAGGGTGTCGCAGTTTTGGCTGTGTTCGCCGATCAGGGTATTAAGGGTTCGGAGGCTGGAACTACTTTTAACGCGACGATTCGCGGTATGACTCAGGGCGTGGAGCGTAACTCTGCCGCGTTCAAGGAAATGGGTATCGAGGTTTTCGATGCTGAAGGAAACTTCAACAGTGTCGCGAACATTATCGGGAACATGGAGGTCGCGTTCAACGGGCTCTCTACGGAGCAGCAGCGGGCAAAGCTTTCCCAGCTGGGCTATACGGAGGAAACTCTTAACGGTACGTTGGCGTTGCTCGGCAACTCTGCCGCTATCAGTGAGTATGAGGCGTCGCTTATTTCTTCGGGGGGCACCGCTGAGCAGGTGGCTGCTAACCAGCTAACTAGTTTCACGGCGCAACTAGATTTGATGAAGTCTAAGTTTGCCGATATCGGCATCGAGATTGGTTCACGGCTGGCACCGTCGCTGTCTGCGTTCGTGGGGTCGATGGATCCGATTATTGCGCAACTAACTCCGGCGCTGGTGGGAATGTTTGAGGCTTTGTTGCCGGTGTTCGAGCAGGTGTTGGGGCAGATGCCTGCACTGATTGAGGCAATCATTCCTATCATTCCTGCGTTCGGTGATATTACTGCCACTGTTTTGTTGTTTGTGGCGGAAGTGTTGCCGATACTTATGGCGGGTTTGAGCGCGGTCGTTCCGTTTGTGACTGGTTTGACGGGTGCGTTTGCGGAAAATGGGGAGCTCATGGTCGCAGTAATTGTTATTCTTGGTGCGCTCGCTATTGCCTTGCAGGCGGTGACTGCGATTGCCAGAATTGCAACGGTAGTAAACCTTGGTTTTAGTGCGAGCATGGTGGCAGCGCTTGGGCCGATTGGTTTGGTTATTGCCGGGATACTTTTGCTTACTGCCGGTTTTGTCTACTTTTTTGGGTTCACGGAAACAGGGCAAAAGTTGTGGGCTATCTTTACGGAGGCGCTGATTACACGCTTTAATACAGTTGGGCGGCAGGTGGCAATAACAGTGAACTTTATTATTGCCAGGTTTGAAAGTATGATTAACGCGGCGGTAAAGGCGCTCAACTTTTTGTCCCAGCAGGCCAACAAGCTTGACGGTATAAACATTCCGATGATTGCGGAGGTTTCGTTCGGGCGAGTGGAGATTCCCGAGGTTTATACCAAACCGATTGAGTACACTTTTCCAACGAAAGCTTTTGGGGCGGGGACTGCTTTTCAGGCGGGGGCTAATGACCGTTTGACTGGTGGCGGGCAGGCCGGGAACATGGGTTCGAACATTCCCATGAACTTTGGTATGCCATCACTGTTGGGTGCCACGCAGGGTCTGGGCCAAAACTTTGCTTACACAGGGCCAGCCACAGGGTTTGAGGGTAGGGTGGCCGGCAGCTCTGCAAACTACAACAACATTACGGTGAACCAGGGCATCATGTCAGGGGTAGGCACCAGCGAAGCTGAAGCGGGCAGAGTTATTCAACAATATCTGAACGCATATTCCCGGACAGGTGGCAAGTAGTGTCTACCGTTGTCGAGCTGGGCCTACTGGGTGGGTTCACTCTCGACGACCCTATAGCGGGGGTACTCGGCAACACCGATTTTCGTTTGGGTGGCATATTCTTTTCCGACATTAGTGCCGATGTGATTCAGGTGCGCACTCAGCGGGGCAAGAACCGCGACCTCGACGTGTTCGATACGGGGCGGGCCACGGTACGGCTAAACAATCATGGGCGCGACTTCGATCCAAACTATTTGGCGTCACCGTATGCGGGCAACATTGTGCCGCGTCGCCCGTTGCGTATCACTACGGATGGGGAAAGAGTTTTTACGGGCTCGGTTGATGACTGGAACTTTAGTTATGTTCCTGGGGGTGAGTCGATTGCGGAGATTGTGGCGTCGGATGACTTCACACTTATTGCTAGGCAGACTCTGGAGGCTGGGACTGCCACACCACAGGCCACAGGGGCCCGTGTGAGCGCCGTTCTCGACATGGACACAGTTGGGTGGCCTAACGACCGTAGGGACATTGACGCAGGCGAATCAGTGTTGGGGGCTGACACCTTTGACGGTAACGCTCTGGACTATCTGCAGCTGGTGGAACGGTCGGAGCAGGGGCAACTTTTTGTTTCTAAGTCTGGGAACATGACTTTCCGCGACCGTTTGGATGCGACACCTAAGAGTGGGTCTATCACGACGTTCGCTGATGACGGTACCGGCATCGAGTACACGAGGGTAAACGTAAACTTTGGGACTGAGCTTTTATTTAACTCGGTCGAGGTGACGAGTGCGGTCGGGGTGGGGACAGCAACCAACCAGTTTTCTAAAACACAGTATGGAATGGCTTTTACTAGCCTGGAAACTTTGGTGAACAGTCAAACCCAGTTAGATAACATTGCAGATTTTATTGTCCAAAAGTTTGCGCAGCCAGAATACCGTTTCGGTGGGGTGTCGATGAACCTGGACGAGATGACGGCGGGCGAGAAAACGCAGGTGCTGGAGTTGGAACTGGGCAGTGTTGTGCTAATCAAGTTTACGCCGAACGGTATCGGGGATCCTATCCTCCAGTATGGGCAAGTTATTGCGTTGGAAAACAATGTGCAACTCGCTAGGCATGATGTGACGATTGGGGTGACAGCGCTCGATTGGGCGTTCCTCGTATTGGATGACAACTTATTCGGTAGACTCAACGTAAACCATCTAGCTTTTTAGGGAGAACATTTATGGCTGGTGCAGGCTATCGCACGTTCGAGGCTGCGGAAGTTTTGACTGCAACGAATGTGCAAACCTTTTTGCAGGATCAGGTTATTGCGACGTTTGCTAATGCGGCGGCCCGTGATGCAGCTATCACTTCACCTTCTGAGGGGCAGCATTGTTTTTTGAGGGATGTGGATGCGTTGCAGTTTTATACTGGGAGTGCATGGGTTCCTGCGGGTGGTTCGGGTGGCGGCGGTTTTGAAACTAATTTTCTACTTATGGGAGCATAATCATGGCAACAAATTACAAATCTATTGCGCAGGTCGATTTGACGACAACCGCTTTGACGGATATTTACACGGTGGGGTCGGGCAAGGAGACCGTTATCAGCACAATTATTATTGCGAACCGTACTGCGAGCGCTGATAGTTTTCGGATTGCGGTGCGTGTTGATGGGGATGCTATCTCGAACAAGCATTATATTGCTTACGATGTGCCTGTGGCTGCTAACGATTCGACCACACTGACTCTCGGTATCTCAATGGCGGCGGGCGATGTTCTTTCGGTGCAGGCTGGCACTGCTGACCGTTTGAGTATCAACGTGTTCGGCGCAGAAATCACGGTCTAGTCGCATGGCTGTAACAAGTATGGCAAACAGTTCCATAAGGGACTTTGTGAAGTTCAACAATATGCGGGCACCTTTTGCGCTTGATGTGCCGGTTTCTTACCTTGTTATCGCGGGTGGTGCGTCTGGTGGTAACACGGAAAGCTATAATAATACTGGCGCTGGTGGTGGTGGCGCTGGCGGTTACAGGTCTAACGCTGGAACTTCGGGCGGTGGGGGTGCCAGTGAGATTGACCTTTCCC
>Ga0307935_1000470_pt1 | contig 17889 bp, 25 predicted proteins | sample OrgLakmetageno92_FD_201827 | JGI IMG/M metagenome (GOLD analysis project Ga0307935, IMG submission 201827) | Saline water microbial communities from Organic Lake, Antarctica - #92 | ecosystem: Environmental > Aquatic > Non-marine Saline and Alkaline > Saline | place: Antarctica: Organic Lake...
AACATCCACCCAAATCTTTTTCTTTTTCTATCAAAACAACCTTGTATCCATTTAAGGCAATGATATAAGATAGGACCAAACCGGTTGGACCACCTCCGTATATTGCATAGTTATACATCCTTCTTATCTTTAAAAATAAAAATAATGTTAATAAATGTCTGTCATCGGCGTTGCAACTTTTCATCCCGCAAATGGTTCTAAAATCAAAGGGTATATTACCTTTAAGGAATTGGAAAACGGCTATATCAGAATAAGAGCTAATTTAGAAGGACTTCCAACAAACCATTCAAAATTAGCTTGGCATATACACGAATCAGGGGATTTAAGAGGGCAGGGATGTAAAGCGGCGTGTTCGCATTTCAATCCTTATGGAGTTACACATGGCGGCCCAACTTCTTTCGTTAAACATATAGGCGATCTTGGAAATCTTAATGTTACTTCAAAAGGCACATCTAAAACTGTCAGAGATTATGATTTTATAGATCTCAGAGGTCCCAATAGTATTATTGGAAGAAGTTTAGTTATTCATGAAAAGCCTGACGATATGGGGTTAGGAGGAGATTCAGAGTCGTTGAAAACTGGAAATGCTGGATCCAGGATAGGATGTGCCGTTATTGGTTACGCCAAAAAATCACAATTGTATTTTTAATATTTCATAATAATTATTATGAAACTTACTTTCTGTTTTTCCACCAAAGACTTGAATGGTAAATAATCATGACAACTCCTTCTGCTAAAAGAAAATAGCCAAAATATGTGTGAACTTGTTTTCCTCTAGCAATGTTATAGCCAAGGTACGCAAAAAGTGCACCCATTAAAATATGCCAAGACCAAATCATCCATCCGGGAACTCCGTTGCTGTAATTCATTTATGAATAACAATAAAAAACAATTTAATTTTTAAACAGATTATAGCACAAAAACCCAAATCCCGCCGTTGCCGCACTAAAATAGCCAATTTTCTTCAATCTTTTTGTGTTATATTGCTTTATGCTGTCTTCACAAATTTGAATTGCTTCTTCTAAATCTGTGCTGCTTCCACAAAACAATTTCTTGTGAATAAAAATAAGATTGGGATACTTTTCCTTGTCTTCTTTTACAAGGTCAATTCTATTGACAAATCTTTTATCTTGAACAGCGCTAAATCCCCATTCTTTCTTACCATCTGCCAACTGCTTCTTCTCGTAAATAGTAAAAAACAACTGCTTTTTGGGATCCACTTTATGAAGAACCCAGCTATTGACATATCCACCCTTAGGGAGAACAATCATTCCACAACTGAAATCAAAGCCTTGTAGTTGTTCTACCATGTTTTTGTTTGCACGATAAGTTTTCATCATTGCTGAAATAACTGGAATAAAACTATCAAAAGCATATTTCATAGCATCTGCAAATCGCAAATTCTGCTTTTCGCTGTTCACGTCATCGTGATTCATGTCAGCAATTACGCGACCAACTTTAATACCCTCTCCGTATCCTTTACAGCCACCTTTCAATCCCAGTAGAAACGTGTAATTGTGTTCATCAACTTTTTGACCATTGTCATGAGCGTCGATGGGAAGAAATACCTTTTTGTAGATCATATCGGCCTCCTCCCAAGTGGGATTAGGATGACCAATCTTTTCAAGGATCTCTTTCCAGAGATTTAAAAAGACTAATCCGCTGCTTGAAAGTAAAATTGAGCAACCAGGCCATGTTTCAGAACATTCTTCTTGATGATGGTCAAAACGTCCGTGCTCAGGGATATATTGCTTACCAACATCAACAACCCATTTGTACTGATTTAAATCTTCCGTATGTCTACTTCTTACAATTTCTACTTCACCGTTTTCAAGAATTGACAGTAATTCGCATGCAATAACATCGTCAGCATGAAAACGTCCATTATGAGTTAAAATCTTGACTACACGTTCTTCCATAGTTAATATCTAAACAATGTCTTGAAAAAGTTTTCAATTTTATTTGTAAGCGTTTGTGGATTTTCAAAATTATATCTTATTTTTAAACTTTCTTGATTTGATCTGATTGATAAAAATTCTTTCAACTCTTCAATATCATCTACTTTGAATACTAACATATCATCGCATCCAGTTTTTCTAAATCTTTTATAGTATGTAGTGTTTTCAACAAATGTATAACCATCAGGTTCGGAATTTGTTATACTGACGCGTTCAACTTTTCCATTTATCAAAAGGTACATTTACATTGTTTTAGAAATTAAAGTCAATGATTTTATCTATGCTTGAGTAGTCTAAATCGTTAAATCGATATTGAGCCAATCTTCTGTTGTAAACATTAAAGCCCAGTGGATCTAACTGTGTTATTACATACAAGTTGCCGGTAAATCTTTTATTTATCAATCTAACAACTTGACCCACCTTTAATAATTCTGGCCCCCATTCTATTCCTTTCCACAACTCTTCCTTGAAATCTTCCCATTGTTTTTGAGTAAGATCGTTTTTCGACAAACCTATGATGGCTAAAAGCAGTTCAAAATAATCATCTACGGTAATATTTCTAAAATTAACGTTATTTTGTCTTGCCCATTTTACAGCCTCTCCTTTTATAATTTGGCCTCCACTACTAAATAGATCATCAAAATACTTTAATTTTTGTGTGTCATTCATTTTCTTTACTTATTAGTAAAGAAATAATTTATTCGTCTTCGAAATATTCTCGCACTTCGCTATTGGCTATTAATAATAACTTTTCATCAGGAGTCATAAAAATACATTTAAACCATGTCACAATTCTGTTCCATATTCCCATTTATTATGAAGATTTAAATTCTTTTGCACAATCATATGCATTTGATCTTCCAGTGTTTGAAGTTATACAATGGTTATCTTTCTTGTATGAACCGACATTACCCCATCGTCCAAGGTTATTAGTTTTAGGATTCTTATTGAAAAGAAATCGAAATATTCTGAAAAACATATTTATTTGTGATAAAAATTGAAAACGTATTTTTATTTCAATTTTATATTGCAAGTAAGCCTAAATGCTCTCTTTCTTGTTTTCTTGTGTATTTTACACATTTACTGCATATGGTGCGGTAAAACTTGTTGATAATATTCTAACTACATATTACACGGAAAAACTTCGACTGTTGAAGCAAGAATACAAGGAAGTAATTGAAGAAGAGCCAAATCTTGATCCTCTTTACAATGTTACACGAGAACTTACTTTTTATTATTACCGGCTGGGACTTTGTCCAGCATGGCAATTAACAGGCAGTTCTTATCTACTTTACACCTACTATAATCAATACAAAGTAAACCTTGAATGGTATTGTGAAGATGACTTTTTTGACGAGGAAGAGGAGGATGACCAGGAGGACGGGGATTGGAGAGAAGAAAGTGAAGATGATGGAGAGGAATAAATTTCTTTTTAATATTTGGCAAAAAGAAAATTGAAATTAAAAATTAGAAAATGTGATTTTTACATATTCAGAGACTATGAACTATACTTGCACATTTTGTGGAAAAACATACGTTAAAAAAGGAAACTTTGAAAACCATAAACAATTATGCCAGCCGATGAAATACCAACAACTGGAAAAAGAAAATCAAATGCTTCGCGCGGAAAACGAAAGGCTCCGACAAAAATTGGAAGATGCACAAACTGTAAACTACAACAACTTCACATTTAATCTTATCACAACAAAAGATGCAATACAAACAATTCACGAAACGTTTGATTACTTTATCCAAGCAGTAAAACCATTCATCAAAACACACGCCAAAGATGCTGACGTTCAACAAAAGTTGATTGTTTGGGGAAAAGAAAATGCTGATCCCAAGATACAACAAGTCATCACAGATGTTGTTGAACAACGGTTGCCTGTCGACAAAACTCACTTCATTGGTGGACAATTAGAAAACAAAGAAGAAGTAGAAAAGTGCTATCTCGAAGAAAAAGAAAATCTACTCAAACGACTCAATGAAATTCTTCAAATAGAAAATCTTCCCGAATATGATGACCTTATAGAAGAGACTGACCAATTACTTAATTTATGATCGTATAAATAGGGGACAAAAGTGTTTTTTGTACCTTTTTTGTATGATAACCCATAAAAGTTTGTTTGAATATTTATCTTTATCTATGTGAGCACTAACAAATTCGTCAAATTCAAAGATAGTATGTGGGGGTATGTTTAACAACCATTCTGGATAAATGTCTTGTGGCGGTTGATCATTTATTATTCTTACAAGATTTACATGAAGCGAGTTTAAACCACTAACATTTTTAGATATTTCAAATGCTAGATCCCATTCTTCCATATCTATTAGAAAATAAAAAGCTTTTTGAGACGGCTTCATATATTAAATCTGAAATTAAATAAATGACAACAAAAATTACACCTGCCCAGAACGCAGCAGAGTACCAAGAAATTGTATCATAAAATTTTTGTAATCCTAAAAGAGGACCAGAAGCATTTTTCAAACTATCCGTATACATATTGAACAGAATATCGCCAACGGCTCCAACAATAAAAATAACCACATATTTCAAGAGGTCCATTTATTTCATTTTTCAAAAAATAAAAATTAAATAAGTTTTTTAGACTTTTCCAAGTAAACAAAACCAATACGATCATTTATTGTACTCTTATATACTTTCATCTTTTGACAACTAAGATTTGGTGTATAAATTAAAGAGGCATTCGTCGATGGTTTGTTCAGGATATAAACTCCATCAAACATTTTGACAAGTCGACGACGAACAAAAGATTGCATTTTTAATTAAACATAAATGCAATACAAATTTCAGTTTTATTTCCAAATACTTATAGCAAACATATTCATTGTTTTACTATTAGTTATAATTGTATCTCTTGCACTTGGACATTCTGATCTTGCATGGTATAGATCACATGTTGGGTGAAATATATCCATATTCTCTAAATATTTGGCTTTATTACCGGTTCTATCAATACGACATTTTAAATTTAAATATAATGCATGGGCTTTCAGTGCGTTTGCTAAAACTATACTTTTAATATGATATGTTTTGATAGATGTATTTTTTGAATTTAAATATTTTATCATTTGTTGTTTTATATTATTTATATATTTCGTTTGTTTGTTGATCATTTGATTGACATTTATCATCTGCCATACAATCGCAAAAAATTTTATCATTCCAACTCATTTATTTAAAACACTTTGTTAAATAAATTTTTTGCTGCCCTTTCTTCTACTTTAGCAAGATTAGTTCCAGATAAAGATAAACTAGAATTGTTAAACGTGCAAAATATATGAAAAACTCCATCACAGTTATCAATCTCCATATGATATTGTATTCCGTTGATTCTACTGAATTCTTGCAACGATTCCATAAATGGGCTTTCAAGATCTCTTATAGAGATTCGTTCTAACTCCAAATTATCTCTAAATCTATCTAGTTCGGCCTGCATTTTCTTTTAAAATAAAAAGAAATCAAAGTAAAAAATCATTAATATTTAATTTTTAAATAAATGGAAAACATCTTTGTTATAAATCTTAAACATAGAACTGATCGCCTTGAACAAGCTAAAAAATATTTAGACGAACATGAGTTGGAATGGGAAAGATTTGATGCTATAAAATATGATACTAAAGTGCATGGATTTGAGAAAGAATTTAATAATTTAAAAGAATGTTTAATTAAGAATAATTTCCCACCATCTTATGCAAGTGGATGTTTTGGATGCGTATTGAGTCACTATAATGTTATCAAAATTGCAAAAGAAAGAAAATATGATATGGTAACGATATTAGAAGACGATTTTTATTTTACTCCAGGATGGAAAGAAAATTTAAATAAATGCTTAGATGATTTAAAGGATAAAGATTGGGACATGTTTTATTTGTCAGCAAATAATGTTTGGCCCGCGGTTCCTGTAACAAATAATATTGAAAAACCACGAAAATGTTTCACAACAGGAGCATATATATTAAAATCATCCTTATTTGACTATATTTTAGAGAATGCTTTAGATTTTGGTAAACAAATAGATATGTTTTATTGTGAAACAGTTCAGCAAAAATTTAATGTATACACTCCAAAGAAAAATATTATAAGACAAACACCATCATACAGTGATATAGAAGGAAAATATGTAGACTATAATTTTTATATCAAATAAGATTTTTCTTTTAAAATAAAAAGAAATCAAAGTAAAAAATCATTATTTGGTGTTTTTACATAATGTTGTTCTATCAATTTGCATTCTCTTTCGCAAAGATCCACGGCAGTATCAAAACCATCTTCATGAAATAGTTCGCTTCTAATATTGTGATCTTGCAACTTCCATTTCAAATAATGTTCAAATTTTTTCGGGGTCATATGATTATAAGCCAACATTTCAAATTGGGGGTAATAAGTTTTATACCTGCTTAATTGTTTGCCCAACGTTAATTTTTCGGAATATCCAACTTTAAAATGACTGTGGCCAATGTCATACATTAGAGGACGAAATTTTACAAGGTATACATACCTGTTCATTTAATATTATATTTTTAAATAACTTATTTCCCTCTTTTTTTCAATAATCGTCCTCTTCCTCTAAAGAAAACATAACATTGACAAAAATAAAAATCGCAAGTTCTGCACACATACTTATTTTTTATATTATTGAAAATAATATTAACACATAATCCATCTATAAGAAAATGGAAGAAGTAAGACTAAAGAATTCCCCGAAAGAAACTGGATGGTTTATTGGCCTAAAAGACGATAACGAACCTTTTGTATTTTATTATCGATTAGATAACCCAGAAATCAATATCCCATGGGAATTTTCTGGTAATCCCAATTTAAAATTTATTTTGGACATGAAAACATGGATTGTCACAAAAGTAAATACAGCCACAAAAGAAATGGCTAAATGGGCTATTCTTTTACAAATACAGCCGTTAAAGGATAGTATTACTAGCAATGTCGATTTAGAAATGAAATATAGAGATTCGTTGGTCGGAAAGTGGCTAAAAATAGAAAACGATGTATATAAAATTATTAACAAGATGTTTCATAATCACTGTTGGACCATCTATCATATAGAAAATTTAGAAACAAGATTAAGCAGACAAATCCAGTTGGAAAACTATGATATGTGGAGTTTTAATTCGGAAAATGGCACAGACAAAATTGAAGTTGAAATTTTGTCAACTTATAATAATACAAATGACAGTTAGTTTTTTAAGACCTACCCCATTTGTGCAATATGCAGAATTTTTTAATTCTGGAAGACGATTTATAGCATACACAGACGATCATGAAGAGATAGAATTTGTAGTTATAGACCCACAGAAATTTATTATTAATTTTAACGGTGTAATGTGCATCTTTGATCCTATATCATGGATCATAATCACAGACATTTCTGTGTTGTGTCAAATTGACGAAATTATTCCGTCCAACATGGCATATTGATTTTCTTAATTAAATTAAGAAATAACATTATAGCTAAAAATTAGATTACCGTGACAAGGACATTTAAACAGTTCGCCACAGTTATCAACTGGCGTATAATTGTCATAAAAAGTGTCCAAGCACTGCCCGCAGATTTTTGTAGAGCAGTTATTCAATATAAACAAATTACCACATTCCTTTTCACAGTGCTCGCAAACATTTTTCACAGGTTTTGCTGTTTCCAATTCTCGTTTGGAAAAAACATTCATAGATAAAAGCGGCTTGAGAATATCAAACATTTTATCACTCTCTAAATTATCAACTTTAATTTTCAATTTCCCATGTCCAAATATAACAAATCTCCAGCTGGTATTCCCACATCATTAGAATATTCTTCCAACGTTATATCAACCCAATTATTTTTATCAAACTTGCAGCGAATACTAGATTCATACTTTAAAAACTCTTCCGAATTGCATAACGCATATTCATCTTTTCCAGGAGCATATATAACAGCAAATCCTTTATATTCATACGGACTGCAAATACATTTATCAACCAATTCTGCATCTTCGAATATATCACCTCTTAGCAATAAAACATCTTTTGTTACCGTAAATTTGTGAATATACCCATGTCTTTGGCAACTAGACGCATATCCCCAAGCGACATTAAAATCTTGGCTAGCGTAAAGTACGTAATTTGTTTTCTTAACATCTTTACCTCGTTGACCGATATAATTAAAGATATCTTTTAAGGAGACTATTTCTTTGTCCATTGTGTTGCCGCTGTATAAAGCAGTCCCTTTTTTCAAAAGAAAAGTATAGTCTTCTTCGTGATATTCTTCAAATTCATCACACATTCTTTTTATTATTGGTTGGAAAAAAGAATTAACGACCAAAAGTCATTTTGAGTAATCGCTGTTTTTGGAAATCGTTGGTAGCCTGTCCATACATTGTGAAAAATGGAGTATATTTTTCAGTCAAATCTTCACCAAGCCATCTTTGCAATTCACGAGTATAAACTCCAGTGTAGCCAGATTCTATATCATTAACATATGTTTGATGTTGGCCTGTCCATCCCGCTTGTAATCTTGCTAGTTTTTGTTCAACGCTTTCTTTAAGAGTGATGAGATGATTGTAATTTCTCATCACTTGATCGTAATCGTCCTGAAGACAATCGGCTAATTCGTTACCGGTCACACCTTCAGTGACGATTTGTGCCATGATACCACTGTAACCTTGTATTTCAGAGTCAAAGGTGGAAATTTGTGATTGGTAAATGGTTTCCAATGACATGTTTTATTTACTATTATATTTTTTAATTCTTTTTCTGATAATTGAAAAAAGAATAATTTATTTACGTTGTCCTGCAGGGCATGGGTTGTGAACGTCGCCACCAGAGCAAGTTGAGCATGATTGGCAGCCTTTTGCTTGAGCATGGTGACCGTGTTGGGCGTTGGTGAGGTGAAGCGGATAAAGGTTTCCAGCGCGACCAACTTTTTGTTGCTCTTCAGCCTCGTAAAGAGTACGACCTAAATATGATGGGTTACCAACACGTGTTCCTTGAAGTGGATTGAAATGTGGAAAAGTAGACATTTAATTATGATAATAAAATTTTTTGATAAAAAGACTTTTTAACAACATCCTCTAAAATCTGTTTTATTTACGTTACTTTTTTCTCCGGTTTTATATTTCACACACCTAACCGCTCCATCTTTAAGATTTTGACATCTGCTACCAGCTGGACAGTATGCACAACGTTTTTGACATAATCCCGACAAACCAAACCCTGAAGGACCATTGTTGCAGTCTTTACTTTTGCACATATCGTTACTTCCACATGGTAAACCATTATCTAAATCAGTGCAATATTCTCCAAACCAAATACTTTTTGTTGTTTTATTTGGACAACATTTGTAAGGAGCGCCACTTGCATAGGTTGCTCTAGCACATGCTCCAGATGGACAATCAGAGTGACTTTGGCATTCCGATCCCGGTCCCACATAAGTCATCCCAAAATATAAGATTACAATAGAGATAATAACAAATAATCCGATTATAATATACATTTCTTTATTCTTTATATAAATAAGAAATAAAGAAAATTTATTTTTGTTTTGAGCACATACATCCGGAAGGACAGATTGGTTTGCTGTGAAAAGTAGATTGAACAGGGCATTCGTGTCCCTGACTATTTACACATTTTCCAGACTGGCATGTGTTTGTGGTATGTTGTGGTGGAAAATAAAAGATATCTCTGAAGCCACCTGTTCGCGGTCTTGATGTTCCAAGCTGAAATTGATGTAAACTCGACGACATATTTATTATAATAAATCAAAAACATTTTATTATTTCATTGTATTTGAATTGTGGTAACCACATTTTAAACTCTACATCCAGTTCTTCCTTTCATTGAACACATTCCAGATGGGCAAACTCGTTTGGGCTCTAAAGATGTAAGAGCACAACTCTCGCATTCGGGCTTTTCAACTGCGCCGAAATATTCATCTTGTCCTTTTGATATTTTTTCAACCTTTGAGGTCATTTGAATGGCAATAAATGCCAACATAGCGATTACAAGAATTACAATAACACGTTCCATTTAAAATGGGCGACAAAAAACTTTCTTTTAATTGCAAATGTTACAGTAATATGGATTTTTCTACACCAGAAGAAGGACGAAAACTTGTGCGTGAAATTCAGCACACAATCAAAAGAATGGAAGAGTCCCAAAAACGTGATGAAATAGATAGGTACTTTGTACCACAACATCCATATGATTTGCAAGAAGGAAATACTTGTTATCTTGCCATTTATATTTCTGGCGGACATGGGGGTATAGTCAAAGTAAAATTAGAAAAAAGATTAGGTAACAGTTTTTATTTCGTCAGTATAAAGAATGATTTTCACAAAACTTTAAAAGAATGGAGTATCGTAAACAGAGTGGACCATCCTTACCTTGTAAGCAGTCAAATGGGTGTATCGCGATATTTTGAACCCATACCTTATAGCAATGTCGAGAACATAAGAAATGTTGAAATACTACAATTAAAAGCATGATTTTCTAGGGTGATTTGAACAATTATGATGGTCACAACAGTAAGCAGCCTCGTGAGTATCTCTGCAATGGACACATTGTTTACCAGAAACACATCCATCGCATTTGCAACTGACTACTTCATTTTGTGGTCTTATATACTGTCTGTTTCTGTTGTATTGAGCAGCCAGATGAGCTTGACTTATTGATGAGCCGTGATACGGAGTTCCCATTGTGAATCTATGCATGGGGTTGTGAGTTGTTGAAATTGGGGCACCAATGCTTGGATTGTATAAAGACATTTTCTTATTATAATTTTTAAAAAATAAGAAATTTATTTTCTGGGGAGAAAACATCCGGGATTTCTGTCACAACTTGATCTTGGATTTCCATGCAAATGGTTTGTTCTTAATCCATGCCCGCATTCGGTCACATGCATTTTCTTTGTCATATTTGGTCCAGGAAAATATTGAACAACGGGTCCTCTTTGCTCATAATTTCTAGAGCCGTGAACGTGAAATACATCATAGTTTCTTTGGGCTGGATTAGTGGAGTGTAATCTTGGGATACTTGCCAACTGATTCATTTATATTGAGTAGAAAAAGAATATTGTTAATTTTTCATCGCAGGATCAATAACGCTCATCATCTCGTAAAGAGAAAAAGCCGGCATATCGTAAGCAGCCGATACAATTTGTCTAACAACATTCGGAGGAACCTTTTCTCTTATTGGTTTAAACGCTCTTCCAACTTCTCTCATCATTTTTACACCATATTTTCTTTTATGCTCTGGCTGGAGAACATCCATAATACCATCTATTCTAAATTGTCTATCATTTAAAAGTGTTTGAAGAGTTTCGTCATCGCCTTCCATGCTGACTTGCCTAACAATAGCTAATTTAAGAGCATCTCTGCCTGGCCCTTCTTTTACATATTGTAACGCTTCCAGGGGATCTACTCTTGAATCTTTGGCTAATTCGAGGACTATATCGATATGATTATTTTCAGCAGCCAATTTTACTGCGGCGTTATCATATGTAGACGGATCAACACCAAGATCTAATAATTGAGTTAACGCATTGTAATTCCCCTTTTCGGCAAAAAGTAAGACTGCTAAATCATCGTCAATATTATGATCAAAAAAATCTCTTTCTTCCCAAAGATCTGAAACCATCATGGCAGCATTTTTTTCATCTGCTTCGTTTACATAATCACTAAATTTCTGAGTACTTTTTTCATACTCTTCTTCATAATCAGTCATTTTCTTTTATTAGTGATAAAAAGAAAAATTAAAGCGTTTTCATTATTTGAAATTCAGTAAATTCAGGAAACAACATTTTTAATATTTCCATTTTAAGATATTTGTTGGCCTTCACTGTCTGCATAAACATTGCTAGTTTGTTTTTACATTCACATAATACTTTGTATTTGATATCAAAACTGATATTTTTATGATCACAATCCATTTCAACCAGATATTTAACCACATCTAAATGATTATTTAAAGAAGCAAATTGAATAGCATAATTATTATCAGCCTTTGGATCACAACCTAAATCAACTAAATATTTAACTACTTCCAAATGGCCATTTCTAGATGCCAATTGAATAGCATAATTATTATCAGCCTTTGGATCACAACCTAAATCAACTAAATATTTAACTACTTCCAAATGGCCATTTCTAGATGCCAATCGAATAGCATAATTATTATCTGCCTTTGGATCACAACCTAAATCAACTAAATATTTAACTACTTCCAAATGGCCATTTCTAGATGCCAATCGAATAGCATAATTATTATCTGCCTTTGGATCACAACCTAAATCAACTAAATATTTAACTACTTCCAAATGGCCATTTCTAGATGCCGATCGAATTGCATAGTTATTTTGTGATTTTGGATCATAACCAGCGCTAAATAGATATTGAACTACTTTCAAATGACCATTTGCAGCAGCATAATGAATTGCATGATTATTACAAGCCTTTGCATCACAATCAACGCTAACCAGATATTTAACTACTTTCAAATGACCATTTTTAGATGCCAATCTAATAGCATAGTTATTGTGCGATTTTGGGTCACAGCCAACGCTAAATAGATATTTAACTACTTCCAAGTGACCGTTTAAAGCAGCAAATTGAATGGCATAATTATGATCAGCCTTTGGATCACAGCCAATTTCTTGACTTGTTAAATATTCTACCATATCTAAATGTCCTTGCTCACAAGCCCATAAAAAGTACATTTTTTTATCTTTTACAAAATCATAGTTGTATTTTGCCAGAAATTGTATGATAGTTTCATTCATTTTTCATATTGTCGCGATATGAAAATAAAAATTCAATTATCAATTTGTAAAAAATTGAATAAATATGAAAAATCTTTAAGAGAACAAAGGAAATAAAAACCAATGAGTGAAATAACATTTAGAATATTAGATCAGCGTTTGGAACAGATAACAGATGAGGGCCTTGTAATTCACTTGTATGGTTTGACTAAGGAAAACAAGTCTGTTTATTGCAAAGTTTTGAATTATGAGCCTTATTGTTGGCTAGAGCTGCCAACACGCATCAACTGGAACGGTCCTAAAATTAGCGTATTGAAAGAATATATTCAAAGCAGACTTCCAGAATGTCCTCCAGATGTTATGAAGTTTGAGATCAAGAAATTGGCAATGTATAGTGTTACAAGACCATTTTTAAGGATAAACTTTAAGACCGAGGATAGTATCAGACATCTAAAAAATTTGCTTAGGTTTACATGGCGGATTGAAGGATTTTCAAAAGAATTTGAATCAAATGCTTTCAAACTTCACGAGCATAACATTCCAGTTTTGGTTAAATTTGGAATGGAAAGAAAAATAGATATGGCTGGATGGGTGACGGCAAAAGTTTTTAAACCCAACGATCCAAAATATCCCAAAAATTATAGTTATTGCGATCATAGCATTTACACCACATCGAAATGGGTGAAAAGAGCAGATATTGATGGAGATACTCTGGTCGATCCACTAATATGTAGTTTTGATATAGAGTTGCATAGTGTCAACAGGAAATCCAGTAGCCCAGCGCCCGATGTTCCCGAAAATGTGATTACCATGGTATCGCTGTGTTTTGGAAGATTGTCACAAGAATTGGAGGATTGGGATACATATGTAATTACATTGTATGCTGGTGATAAAGAACCTACTGGAAAGTACAAATCAACAGTTATAAACTGCAAAGGTAGTGAAAAAGAATTGTTGATAGAGTTTACTAAATTGGTAAAAAGCAAACAGCCAGATATCATGACAGGTTACAACATTAATGGGTTTGATTGGGGTGCTCTTATTAAACGTGCTGAAATAAATGACGTCAAGTCTAGATTTTTCAGAATGGGTAAATTAAAATGGGAGAAAGATTATCTCAAAGATGACTCATGGACTTCTGGTGCCAGAGGAAAGCAAGAAATTGTGTATGTTAAAATGAATGGAGTATTTAATTTTGATATGTACCCAGAGATCAGATTTAATCACAACTTGCCAATGTACAAGTTGGGATATGTTGCCGAAAGGTTTTTGGGTACGGAAGAAGGTAAGGATGATATGCCTTATCAGCAAATGTTTGCTCTTTTTGAAATGATAGAAATATTGGAGCGTAGTTTAGAGAACTGCGAAGATATCGATGTCAATACAGCAAAAAAGTTGATTCTTTCAAAAGTAGAAAAAGAAGAGTTGATTGAAGTGGATGGTATGACAAATCACGTTGCTGAATTTTATAAGGATCTAAAAAAGAGTAAAAGTGTCAAAAAGGTTGTTAAAGTTGCAAGAGAATACATGCTTAGGTTGATTAAATATGTTATTCAAGACGCTAGAATTTGTCCTGCCCTTATGAAGTTTTTAAACAGCCTTACTAGTTTATGGGAAAACGCTAATGTATCTAAATGTCCTCCAAATTATGTCTATGAAAAAGGACAACAAATCAAAGTCCTTGCTCAATATTTAGAAAAAGCACATTGGCGTAATTATGTTATTCCTTACTACACAAAGGCAAAGGAAGAAAAAAAGGATGACGATGACGATGATAAAAAGAATTATCAGGGAGCGACAGTGCTAAAAGTTAAAAAGGGACTGTATAAAGATATTGCTATTTTAGATTTCAAGTCTCTGTATCCTAGTATTATGATTACTTATAATATTTGTCATTCCACTTTTAGAGCAAACGATGATACAAGAGTAAAAGACGAAGATTGTCATATCGCAAAATGGAGTGAACATATTCGTTGTGAACACGATCCTGAATATAAAAACAAGAAAAAACGAAAAGGAGAAAGTGTTTATTGTGGAGACCACAAGTATAGATTTATTAAGCAAGATGGTGAGAAAAACAAAGGTTTGCTTCCTCTTTTATTAGAAGAGTTGTTGGCAGAAAGAAAACGTGTGAAAAAACAAATGTTTGTTTACGAAAGAAAATGGGAAGATTTAAAGTTGAAAATGGAAGGAGATGGTTTATCGAAAGAGGAAAAAGAGGAGATGATTTTAGCTTACAAAAAAGCATCTGTTTTGGATGCACGACAACTTGCTGTAAAAGTTTCGGCTAATAGTGTTCGTGCAGATACTCCTATTCCATGTATGATAAACAATAAATTTTATTATAAAACCATTGAACAACTTGGAAAGTATGGGACTTGGAAAGATGATAGTGATGGTAATCAAGTTGCTGAACCTATAGATAATTTAAAAGTTTGGAGTGATGTGGGTTTCACGAAAGTAAAATATGTATTTAGACATGAAACAGCAGAAAAATTAAAACGTGTTCTCACCCATACAGGTTGCGTAGATGTCACTGAAGATCATTCATTGTTGGATGTTGATGGCAACGAAGTCACAACAAAAGAATTATCTATTGGAGATGATCTTATGCATGAACAAGTGCCTCTTCCCGAAGACACACCTAAATCACCATTGTTTAATACTTTATCAATGAAGACTATTATGGAATATGAATTAGGTGTTTGTACATATAAAAAAATAAACGAAAGTCTGGCCTGGTTGTTTGGTTTGTTTTTTGCCGAAGGAACAGCCGGAGTTTGGGGTGCAGCACCGAATATTAAATCAAGTTGGATTATTTATAATCAAGACACACAATTGTTGGAAAAAGCAAAAAATATATTGATTAATGAATATGAGAATTATAATTTCAAAATAACAAAATATTATAAAAGCGCAAGAGTTTGCCATTTGAAGCCAGAAGGAGACGTAATGGCATTTGCTAAAATGTATAGACAATTATTTTATAGCAATAGAGGAATAAAAACTATACCAAATAAAATTCTAAGAGCACCTTTCAAAATAAGACAAGCATTTTTTATGGGATATTATTCTGGAGATGGGAACAGATATATGACTACTGGAGTTGTTGTTCAAAATAAAGGTAATATTGGCACTGCACAAATGGTATATTTGTTGAAAAGTCTAGGATATAAAACCAGTCTTAGTTACAATAAATCAAATGAAAATGGTAAATCAGGAAATGTTTACCGTATTCAATGTTGCACAAAATTTAGAAATAAAAAGATTAATTCGATTAAAAGTATAAAAACTTCACCAAATATTGAGCCCATAAATAATACAATTAAAGATACTGTCAGAAATGGCAGTAAAATAATTGTGGAAGATAGAATTTGTGTATATCATAATATTGAAATTCACTGTGAACGTCTTCCTAGACAAAAATTATTGGACAGTTTAGATGCAGCTCAAGAAAAACTAAGTGACCGTGGAAAGATAGTTAAATATGTTACCAAAACAAAAACTCTAACTTGTCGGTGTCATACATGTGATATTGAATGGAGTATACTTTTGTACTATGCCCATCATAATGCTGACTCTAGACAAGATATGTGTGACTGCAAAATTAAATATGTTGAATACGATTTCATTGAATATCAAAAAGAGAAAGAAAAGAATTATGTTTATGATATTGAAACAAAAAGTCATCATTTTGCAGCAGGTGTTGGAGATATGATTGTTCATAATTCAGCATATGGATTTATGGGTGCATTAACTGGGTATTTTCCACTTGTTGCCGGCGCTGCTTCTGTCACGTATTATGGGCGCGATTCTATTAACAAAACCATTTCAATGGTTGAGGCTAATTTTCCGCCCGCGGAAGTGATATATGGCGACACAGACTCAGTTTTCGTGGACTTTCACAATCCTAATTTAAAAGAAGCGTTTAAAGTTGCGTTTGAGGCCGGTGATTATGTTACTAATCAATTGCCTGGAGTATTGGAACTTGAAATGGAGAACTTTTATAGTCCTCTTCTCCTCCTAACTAAAAAGAGATATGAATACAGTATCATTAACGATGACGGCGTCGTTTTAAAAGATGGATCGAAGGGCAGTATCAATAAAAGAAGAGATAATTGTGATGCAGCTCGTGATATTTACACGTTTACTTTAAAATCTGTTATGTCTGGTCAAACTCAAGAAGAAACTGTTTACGAAATTAATCAGCAAATTTTGCAGTTATTCAGGGGCCAAGTTCCTCTTCACAACTTTGTTATTTACAAAGGATTAAAAAATACAGTAGAAGAGTACAAGAATTGTGCTGGTCATGTTCTTTTTGCAAAGAGATTAGAAGATAGAGGAAATGTATTAAAAGCAGGAACGCGGCTAGAGTACGTGTTTATCAAAAAGTATGGAAAGAATATGAAGAGTGGAGATATTATGGAAGACTGGTCTTACTTTTTAATGAATCGCCACTCTCAAGACTTACACATTGATTTTGGTTACTATTTAGAACACAACATTATGAAACCAGTGACAGAAGTGTTAAATATTGCATATCCTTCAACGCAGCATCAGTTTTACAAACCTGAAGATTCATTTAAAATGGCTATGGACATTTATCTTAAACCTTCTTGGGCTAAAATGTTAAGGGGGCATTCTTTGGAGAAAAAGTCATTATATATTGCCAAATATAGCAAGAAAAAGAGACTGAGAGATGCTGCTAAAACATTTGCTGCCAGATCGATTTTAGACAGACTTTACAAACAGCATGGTCTTAGAAAGCGAAAGTATCATCGTCCAAAGATGGGACAATCACATATTTTCTTAAACGACAAAATTATTCATCAGATAGCAGAGTACCATCATGACTGGGCAGAAGTAAAAAATCAAATTAAAAACAGAATTAATTTACCAGAATGGATTGAGCTAAGATTTTCTTAATTTTATTAAGAAAGAATATTGAATATTGCAAAAGATAAAATATAAAAAATGATTATTGACTTTTCTCAGATTGCTTATATTACTCAAGCATGTACTCAAGGATGTGCAGAAAACTTTGATTTTAAAGTGCGGGTAATGTATGATGAATCTTTCCAAAAAGAAGATTTATATATTCCAGCAAAGAATTATCAAAACATGATTGAGATAATTTCTGTGTTGGAGCAACTGCTTGAGCT
>Ga0307935_1000472_pt1 | contig 17801 bp, 13 predicted proteins | sample OrgLakmetageno92_FD_201827 | JGI IMG/M metagenome (GOLD analysis project Ga0307935, IMG submission 201827) | Saline water microbial communities from Organic Lake, Antarctica - #92 | ecosystem: Environmental > Aquatic > Non-marine Saline and Alkaline > Saline | place: Antarctica: Organic Lake...
TGTCGCAAGGTCTTTGAGTCGCTCGCTCTGAGCTTTGAGTGTTTTATCGGCAAGAGCTTGGGCGGCTTCTACCGGCTTTGCGGAAGCTCGCTTGGCGACGCCCTTTGCGGATTCCAGCATGCTCGGGAAGAGTTGGGTTTTGAATGCTTCTTGGGCGACGATACGGCGTGGATCACTGGGTTGAAGTAACTTGGCTGGTGGGGCTTTGGTTTGAGCCTTTCCCGTATGGTCGACGATGACACGAAGTAGTGTGGGAGGAAGAAAGCGATCGAGGTGTAGGCGGGACGGTGCGATCACTTCTAATACAAATGCGCATTCGAGAAGGACGCTTTTGTCCTTACCTGTAGCCATTTTCGCAAAGGCGGCGTTACCTGAATTTCCATCCAAGAGCTGACCGAGTGCATCGCGGAACAATGGGTGATCAAATGTGAGGAAAGAAAGGTCCTCACGTGACAGCGCGGTGGTGCGGTCGAATGTGACAGAGAGCCCTTCTTCGCCGATGTCGGCAAAGGCGTCTGAGTGGCGTTGACCGTGTTTGAAGACAAATGCGCGGTCAGAGAGATCTGCGATATCGAGTCCGAGGAAATCGAAAAGGCGAAGCGTGAATTTTTCAAAGCGAGCATCTTCGTCCGCAGTTTCGATGGCTTCCATCAGCTCGGCTGACTGCGAGGCAGGCGGCGCTCCGAGCTCCAGAAGACGATCATGACCGGTGGTGAGCTGGTGTGAAACTTCAGCTTTCAATTTGACTGATCTCTTCATGAAGGCATCGAACTCTTGTGATTGAGGTGATGCGTCTGCAAGTTGATCGAGCTCGGGCAACAACGCGGTGGCCAAGGTGGTGGCTCCTTTGAGCGGCTCGGAAAACACATCTAGCGCTTCGTGTAGCCAGCGTGCTTGTAGTTCGGAGCGGCTATCCTTTCCATACGGAACATGGATATTGATGTCTCCGGTTTGACCAATGCGATCGAGGCGGCCAATACGTTGTTCTAACACTTCAGGATCGCGAGGAAGGCCGAATAGGACGAGGTGGCGAGCGAACTGGAAGTTCCGCCCTTCGGAACCAATCTCCGAACAGATCAGGATGCGTGCGCCTTCGGACTCCTGGAAATATGCGGCATTGCGATCGCGCTGCAGCATCGAAAGCTCTTCGTGGAACAGCGCGGTGTCGACTTGGATTTCTTCTAATAACTTTTCCTGAACTGCGATCGCTGCGTCGGGGGAGTTGGTGATGAGCAGGATTTTCTCTGTTTCGGGAAGCTGGCGCATCAATTCTGCCAGCCACGCATACGGCGAGACTCCTTTTTCCAATGCGTGAAGAATCGGCAGCCGCTTGGGAAAACCGGTTAGCCTTTCGCGTGTATTACGAAATAAAACACGGCCGGTGCCGAAGGAATCGACCAACTCGGCAATAAGCAACGGACGTGCAGACTCATTGCCTTTAATGAGGTCACGCAAATGCTTGCCTGCGCTGGGTGAGTTGAGGGTGAAGTCTGAAATGTTCTTGGGAATCTCGCCTTTGCTCAGGGATTCGACTGCCTGGGCAAGCGGGCCGTAGCTTTCGGTTTCGATCAGGAAGTCATCGAGGTCAGAATAACGAGCGGGATCTAGTAAACGCAGGCGGGCGAAGTGGCCTTCTGGGCCCAGCTGCTGCGGAGTCGCGGTCAGTAGGAGTAGTGAGGGAACTTTTTCTGCTAAGCGCTCAACTGCAAGATAAGCCGCCGAAGCCTCGCTTTCCGACCATTCAAGATGGTGAGCTTCGTCGACGATGAGGAGGTCAAAACCGGCAGCAAGCGCTTGGTCCGCGCGGTCTTTGTTTTCTGCAAGGAAGTCAGTGGCGCAGAGGATGAGCTGTGAGTCGGAGAAAGGGTTGGTTGGGTTTTCTTGTTCCTGTGGGATTAACCCTTCTTCGGAATCGTTGACTCCTTCGATGGAGCGGCAGCGTTCTTCATCAAAAATCGCAAAAAGTAGATTGAAGCGGCGTAGTAACTCGACGAACCATTGGTGAACGAGTGGTTCGGGCACCAGAATGAGGATGCGGTTGGCACGCCCAGTGAGGTGAAGGCGATGGAGGATGAGGCAGGCTTCGATGGTCTTTCCTAGGCCGACTTCATCCGCGAGCAGGACGCGCGGGAAAAGTCGATTCGAGCTTTCAGCAACAATGGAGAGCTGGTGTGGAATGAGGTCGATGCGTGCGCCGGTGTAGCCACGTGCGGGTGAGCGGCGCATGGAAGCGTTCCAGCGCAGTGCTTCAAGCCGTTGGTCGAAATCCCGTGGGTGGTCTGTGAGGCCGGCCAGCAGGCGCTTGTCCGGACGAATGAAAGAAAGTGAATCCAGTAACTCAGACTCATGAATGGACATTCCTCCGCCGTGATAAATAAGCAGGTCGTGTTCTTCGGTAACGGACTCGACGATGAGTTGGACGTTTTGATGATTTGAAATTTCATCTCCCGGAGCGAAACGAACACGAACCAAAGGCGCATTTTCTACAGAATAGGTCCGAGTGTCCTCGGCCGCTGGAAAACAGATCTCAATGAGGCCATTTTCTTCAGAAAGCACGTGTCCGAGTCCGAGGGTGGGTTCCGAAGTGGTGATATAGCGTTGGCCGGGAATCATGTCCCGAGCAGCCTATTCGTGAACCTTCCGAGGGCAAGGGGCTTTGAGATTTTTTTCGTATTTCATCATAACCGATTGCGGTTTGATTCTTTCTCGAATTCGAACAGGGTTCCTCCATGAAAGTAGAGAAAGTGAAATACGCATTGTGGGCGGCGGATTGGGAACGTTGTCTCGAATTCTATGAAAAGATGTTCGGCGGGGTGGTGAGCTTCCGGATGGAGGTTTGGAGTGAAATCGTGGTTGCTGGAGCGACCATCGGTGTACATGGCGGAGGTGAGGGTAAGCGGACGTGGACCGGCCTGTCATTTCAAGTGGACGATTTGCGTGGGGGAATTGAGAAACTTAAAATCTGCGGTGGCGCGTTGACTTCCGAGCCGACCGACACCGAAGAGGATCCGCTGCACCTCGCAATGTGCGTCGATACAGAGGGGAACGAGTTTATGATGACGATGAAGCGCAGCTGATGATTCCGGATAATTTTCGCTCATCCAGCTAGCTTCTACTCAAATAAGTTTTACTCGTGCGGGAGAGGCTCGACGCTGAGGATGATGTAGAACTTCGCGCGTCGGCCGAGTGCTTCGACGAGTCGTTCTTTGGAAGGCGCCTCACCTGCTGTCTCGATGACGAAGTAGCGCTGGTTGTTTTTAGGGGCGTCACGGCGCGGAAGAATGGTGACTCCCTCGACTTCTGGGAGTTTTTCAAAAATGCGTTCAATGGCTTGCTGGCGTGTGCTGCAGCCAGTGCCATCGATGAGCACGCGGCAGGTTTCAGCGTAGGCCAAAGGGCTGAGTAACAGTTTGATGAGAAAAACAATTCGCACATCAAACGATTCCATATCAATACGCTATTTCAAGTCGCTTGATCGTATGGTTTGGGTGAGCTAGTTTCTCCGCATGATCTCTCCAAACTCCGAGTCACCCGAGCCATTGAAATACACGATGTTGGGTGAAGATCATTCGACGACAGTTGAAAAGCTGGAGAAATACACTGGGACGGTAAATTGGAGCTATTTGTCGCCGCATTTCCAAGCGGGTGTTCTTTACTTCGTGGATCCTGAATTGAAATTAGCAGATGTCGGATTCGCGTTTTCTGAGAACCAAAAAGACCAAGTCGGTGCGTGGCTCAAAGCGGGAGACTTGGTGAAAATTGGCGATTTACACGCTGAGCAGTGGTCGAAAGATGAGGCTGAATTCGAAGCTTTAGTGATTTCGCCATTTGTTCTTTGCCGCCCTATTTGAGGAAATTTTGATGATCTCTTGAGGCATCTGCGCTGGAGTGATAGTCTCCCAACAATGTTGAATCAAAACAGAATTCGGCTGTTCTGCTCGGACCTTGATGGGACCTTGTTAGGAGAGCCGGAAGCTACGGCCGAGTTTGTGGAAACTTGGGAAGCCATGGGTGATAATAAACCGATCTTGGTCTACAGCACAGGGCGGCTGGATGGGGACGCGAAGCGGATGATTCGTCTACATGATATGCCGGAGCCAGACTTTTATACCACCGGGGTTGGAACCATGATTTTCGATACAAAATCACGGAAGCTACTCACTGAGTTTGCCGATAGTCTGAATGCCGGCTGGGACCTTGCGCGTGTGCGGGAGGTGATGTCATGCATTGCTGGAATCGATCCGCAGCCTGATGAGCAGCAACATGCTTGGAAGAGCAGTTGGTTTTGGCATGATAAATCGGACGAAGAAATCGAAAGTGTCAGGCAAATGTTGTCTGAATCCGGCCTCTCGGCGCAGGTGATTTATTCGACGGCACAAGATCTCGATGTACTGCCGCTAGCTGCAAATAAAGGCAACGCGCTCACGTGGTTAGCGAAGCACTTGGGCGTCGGCTTGGATGAAGTGGTAGTTGCGGGTGATTCCGGAAATGACTCCTCGATGTTTTTACTAGAAGGTGTGCGGGGTATCGCTCCAAGCAACGCCAGCCCTGAGCTGTTAAGAGAAATCCAGGCAGCTGAAACCTACGTGGCAGGAAAAACCTGCGCTTTTGGTGTTGTAGAGGGATTACGAAATTACGGTGTTTTTGAATAAAACGACCGATAGTCTGCAAAATTTATGAGTGCGAAGAAGAAAGCTAAACCGGCGCCCGAAGATGATAGGAAATTGGATATTCTCCACATCTCTATTCATGGCCTGATACGCGGGGAGGATTTAGAGCTGGGTCGGGATCCGGACACCGGAGGCCAGTGCCTGTATGTCTTGGAACTTGTGAAAGCCTTGGCAAAAGACAAGAGAATCAAGAGGGTTTCCCTACTGACTCGTAAAGTCATCGATCCAAAACTTTCCGATGATTACGCTCAAGGACGAGAAATTATTGACGATGTCGCGGATATTATTCGGATTGAGGCTGGACCGCGGCGCTACTTACGTAAGGAAATTGTCTGGCGGCACCTTGACGCGTTTATCGATGGGACTTTGGCGTATCTTCGGCGCGAGAAGCGCGTGCCGGATTTGATCCATGCGCATTATGCTGATGCTGGCTATGTCGGTAGACAAATCGCGGCTGTGCTGGGCTGTCCGTTTATTTTTACCGGCCACTCTCTTGGGCGGGTGAAGCGTGAACGCCTCACCGAGGGCGGTGTGGAGCCTAAGGAGATGGAGAAGCGTTACAATCTTGCCGCACGTATCGAAGCGGAAGAGTTGAGCTTGGATGCGGCGAGTATGATCTGCACTAGCACGAGGCAGGAAGTGGATGAGCAATACGCGCTTTACGATCAACACTCGGAATCGAGGATGCGCGTGATTCCGCCGGGAGTGAATCTTTCACGCTTTGATGGCGAGGGTAATCCGGAAGTGATCAAGGCGGTTGATGAACGGTTGGGCGTATTTCTAAATGATCCCTCAAAGCCACCTGTATTAACGATCGCACGGGCTGATGAACGTAAAAACTTACCGGGACTGGTGCGCGCTTTTGCTGGAAACAAATGGCTGCGTGAGCATGCGAACCTTATCGTGATTGGTGGAAATCGCGAGACACTTGAAAAACTTGCGCCCAGCGCTCGCAAGGTCTGGTTGGAGCTTTTACGTATTTTTGACGATAACGATCTTTACGGAACCGCAGCTTATCCAAAAACACACAAAGCTCCCGAGGTAGCTGGATTTTACCGCTGGGCTGCAGAACGAGGTGGCGTGTTTGTTAACCCTGCTTTCACCGAGCCCTTTGGCCTGACTCTGCTGGAAGCTGCTGCCGCTGGCCTACCCTTGGTGGCGACCCATGATGGCGGACCACGCGATATTATCGCAAACTGTGAGAACGGAACTTTGGTTGACCCGCTTGATGAAGACGCGATGGGTGAAGCAATCGCAGAAATCCTCTCCAACCCAGAGAAACAGAAAGAGTTGTCTGAAGTCGGCGGACGTAATGTGAGGAAGCACTATGCGTGGGCTGCGCATGTCGCGACTTACCTTGAGGAGATCGCAGCGATTCTCCCGCCGAAGACAGTCGTTCATCGTAAGAATAAGCGTGGGACGATGGTGAAAAAGGAGCGGTGGATCGTGATGGACCTGTTACCGAGGATTGAGGAGCAGCCCGAGGAGTTAATCAGAAAATGGCAGGAGCTTTTTGAAGAAGACGATATTGGTTTCGGAATCGCGACTGGGCTGTCCTTTGAAGAAGCTTGGGAAGTAATCGATCGCTGTGATATGCCACGACCGAATTTCGTGATTTCAGGCTTGGGAGCGGAGATTCACTACGGTGAAACCGGTGTTCCAGACGAGAGCTGGCAATTACAAATCGGGACAAAATGGGACCGTAGCCGTATTGTCGAAATCTTTGAGAAGGTTCCGGAACTAGTGATGCAAGAAGATGGTTTCCAGCATAGATACAAGGTGTCTTATATGATGGATTCAAAAAATGCTTCGAATCGTCTGATTCTCCAGCGCCTTTTGCGTGAGGAGGGGATTTCAGCGAAAGTCATTGTCACCGCGAAAACCTTTGTGGATGTGATACCGATACGGAGCGGAAAAGATGTCGCCCTGCGTTATCTTGAGAATCGATGGGGGATTGATCCGGCACGAATTTTCTATTTTGCAACGTATGGAAACGACAGTGCGGTAGTGCGGGGTAGAAATCTATCGGCACTAGCCAGCGATGCGGATCGGGTGCTCAGGCAGCTGCACGCTAGGCCGCGTTTGTATCATGCGGAGCAACCTGGGCTGGCAGGAATGTTCGAAGGATTGGAGCATTACGAATTTATCGCAGGAACCATCGTCCCCCCGAAAGCGACTGAAGACAATATCGGGAATGATGAAGACGTTCCTGCTGTCGAGTTACATCCTTAATCTTCATCCGCTAGACACAAAAATCCGTCGGGATAAAAGATGCCGACGGATTTTGTATTCGCTGGGATTTCTCCCTGATTTCTGAGCTTAAACGCTTATGGCTGGGCGGGAATATAAAGCTCGGAACCCTCAGCAAGGACAGTGGAAGGATCTAGATCCAGGCCATTGAGCTCATCGAGACGGCTGGTTGTGGTCAGGTAGTTTTTTGCGAATTCAAGATAGGTGATTTCTTGGGTGATTTTCACAGGCTTGTCTACCGCACGGGGTTTATTGATCGCCGCTGTGTTGTTTGAGACAGGTATTGAAGATACCCGGCTTAGGGATGGGACTGAGCTCGTAGTTTTTGCTGCTGCTGAAGTTACTGTGGAGCTTGAGCCCGGAAGGTTGATCACTTGCCCAGTGCGAAGAGCGCGGTAGTTCACGTTTGGATTTGCCGCGATAAGGGCATCGACAGAAACTCCGTATTTTAAAGAAATACGGTAGAAGGTTTCTCCATCTGCGATTTTGTGAGTGCGCTCAGTTACTGTTACTGGGCTGGGAGCATCAGTCATCGCCGTCTGGGAGGCACTCGAAGGGACTTTGATTTTTTGTCCGGGGTGAATGATTTCGTCTGACTTAAAATTGTTGAGCTGATTCAGCACAGTTGAGCTTGTGCTGTGCATGCGGGCAATACGGGGAATGTGATCACCGGCTTTAACTGTATAATAGTTGGACGCATTTGGAGACGAAGCGGGCTGAGCCGTTTTCTGCACAGTAACTTGTCCGGCGCTCGGTGGCGGTGAATCGGTCAACTGAGAGATTCGCAATTCCAGTTGCTGAATCTGGAGTTCTTGCTCGGCACAACGCGCTCGAAGCTTTTCCACTTCAGTTTGTGCAAGAAGTGGAGTGCAGGCTGCGAACAGAACAAATAGGGATACGAAGCGAGGAGTCATCTTCATGAGTCGTGTTTTCCCGTATTTTTATTCAAAAAACAATAAAAATTTAAGATATCTTAACTAAATTTGAAAAAGTTTCATCCAATGTATTCATTCGAGAGGCTGACTCTTTTCCTGATTACTTATCGTCTACGCCTGAGATTAGACATTTCTCTAGTTTGACTCGTTCAGCTTCGAAGTCCTCTTCGTTGATATTTTTTGAAACGGTTTGAGGCGCATCGAACGTAACGATCACGCGACTGAATGGCACGGGCAGGACAAATCGATCCCAACTGGATAATCTCCAAGCGGCCCCATAGCGTATGTGGATAGGTATGATTTCGCACCCAGTGGACTGTGCTATTTTGATGAGGCCTGGCTGGACTTGATAGCGTGGGCCCTTTGGTCCGTCGGGTGTGACGCAAACGTCCCGTCCTTCTTTCAATGCCTTTTTCATTCCGATTAGGGCTGAAACGGCGCGCCGAGAAGATGAGCCGCGAATAGCTCCGATTCCAAATGCCTCCATCGCAGTAGCGAGAGTCGTGCCGTCTTCGCTAGCACTGGTGAGCACTACAGTAGAGCGATCTTTTCCTCCGGTTTTACTCCAAATGGGGGGCATAGTGAAGATCCGGTTATGCCAGAGCGCGAAGATCACGGGGTCTGTATTGATAACAGGCTTAGAGGTTCCGCGTTTGCCATTTACCTCGTAGCGTAGTGTGAGGCTCCAGACTTTCATGGCTGCCGCAGCCAATCGACCGAAGAAGAGCGAGGTTTTTGAGCTTTTGATGGAGCTACGATATGAGGCTACCATCGTGTTTAAAAGGTGAGGAGTTCGCAGAAATCAGTGTAGGCCTGATTCCAAGTATCGCGGTCCGTGGGAAGATAGGTGCGGAACTCAAAGGAGTTGTGGATGAGCTGGCGTCCTTGGGCAAAGCTTGTGATCTCACCAGTGGCAAGCATCTGGGTAATCAGATTACCACAAGAAGTCGCCTCGATAGGACCGGCTTGCACCTCGATCCCTAAGGCGTTTGCAGTTGCTTGGCAAAGAGCTTCATTCTGAATGCCACCTCCTCCCGCATTCAGGCGCGAATATGGGCGTCCTGTGAGTTTGACGATACGTTCATAAACAACGCGGTATTTTAGAGCTAGTGAATCGGTTGCGACACGCAGGATCTGACCGATGGAATCGGGTATTTTTTGTCCGGACTTTCTGCAATATTCTTGGATGCGTCCTGGCATGTCGCCCGGGCTGGAGAAGGATGCGTCGTCGGGATCAATGAACGCGAAAAATGGTTCTGCCTGCTCTGAGAGTTTAGCAAGTTCTGCAAAAGAATGCGTTTTGCCTTTAATATCCCAATGGCGTTTGCATTCCTGAATGATCCATAACCCACCGATATTTTTGAGAAAACGCACGCTGTTGTCGATGCCGAGCTCATTGCAGAAACCGTATTGGAGAGCTTCCTTACTGCGTATCGGAGAGTTCCGTTCAACTCCCATGATGGACCAAGTTCCAGAGGACAACCACAACGGTTCTTCTGCTGATAGGGGGATACCCGCAACCGCAGAAGCGGTGTCATGACAGGGAGCAACGACGAAGGGAATATCGCTGCGACCTATGCTTGCTTTGAGCTCGGGACGAAGTTCTCCGAGTATGCTTCCCGGTTCGACAATTTCACCGAATATATCTCGTGGAAGGCCGAGGGCTTTGATCACTTCATCTGACCAGTCACCGGTCTCTGCATCGAGGAGCTGAGAGGTAGAGGCGTTAGTTTTCTCAACTCGCATGATTCCAGTGAGCCAGTAAGCTAGTATGTCTGGAATCAATAGCAGGTTCGTGGCTTGGTTTAGGGAAACGCTGTTCCTCTGGCTTAGCGAGAGGAGGTGGAGGGCGCTGTTGTAGAAGTTTGTCTTGATGCCGGTGTGGCTGAAAATCTCCTCCTCCGGCATGAGTTCGTGCATCTTCTCCGCCATGCCATCAATCCGTGGATCGCGATACTGATGAGGACTACCAATGAGCTCACCGCTTTGGTCAAACAGGCCGAAATCACATCCCCAAGTATCGATGGCAATGGAGGCAATTTTTTCCCCGTAAAGATCGATCGCCTTTTTCAAGCCACTGATGATTTCATGATAAAGACCAAAGATGTTCCAATGCAGGCCGGTTGGTAACTCGATGGCGGGATTGTCAAAACGGTGAATTTCTTCCAGTTCGATTTTACCGGAGATATTCTGACTCGCGATCAGGCGGCCACTGCTGGCTCCAAGATCAATGGCGATGCGGACGTGATTTTTGGTTTCTGAGCTCAATGTGGCGGTGTGTTCTAAAATATTAAAAAGGGCTCCGTTCAGGAATCGACATCAGCTTCGCAAGTGATGGGTTTTGCGAGTGGATGTAATACGCCCTGATCGAGACGGTAAATCCATGAATGAATCGAAATTTTCTGACCACGTTCCCATGCGTCCTCGATAATCGTGGTGCGTGCAACATGGCGGCCTTGCGATAGGACGTTGAGCTCGCAAAGGCGATCCAGTTTTGAATCTTCATTCAGGTCATCAAGCTCCTGTTTGTGTTTTCGTGTGAGCGACCGTATGGGCGCTAGCCAGTTATCAATAAGCCCGTGGCGGAAATTGTCCAATGCGGCTTTCACTCCTCCACAGCCGTAGTGGCCACAAACGATCACATCGGTCACTTTCAGGACGTCGACAGCATACTGGAGCACGGCGAGGACATTGAAATCTGATTCTTGAACCACATTCGCCACGTTTCGGTGGACGAAGACCTCGCCTGGTGGAAGGCCGGTGATTTGATTGGCTGGCACACGAGAATCGGAGCAACCTATCCAAAAATAACGAGGATTCTGCTGTTGAGCTAAGCGGGTGAAGAATTGCGGATCGGTGGTCCGCATTTTTTCTGCCCAGATCGAATTGTTCTCGATCAGCTGTTCAATTGATTCCATCTGAGGGTTAAATTCGCCCAAAGCTGGAAGCCACTCCAGAAAATTATGAGCTTTCTGTTTTCTGCTTGTCGTCGAATTCTTTCTTCGCGGCCTTGCGGCATTCCGCGACGAAGTGGTTACAGGCTTCGCGGCAAACCAAGGGAATGGCTTGGCTTTCAGAAGCGCCGTTGACGATACCGTTGAAGCGTGAGGCTTCGCTGTCATCAAGGGGTGTTTCAGGATCCAACTTCCAGAGAATTTTTTTCGCACAATTGTGCGCTGGTCCGCATATTTGTTTCACCAGTTCCTGAGCTCCTTCATCGCTGATGCTTCCGGCGTAGCGATACATACCTGTTTGGCGGCCAAGCTTATCGCGAAGGTTTTCGATGGGGAGTTCACCATCCTTATTTTTGATGAACAAGGCGGTGCAGGCTGGGTAAAATAGATCGAGAGCGCGCAAAAGCTCTTGTTCGTTGGCGAGGGTTAATATCCAGCCTTTCTTCAGGTTGATCTTGCCCTTGGTGAAACGGTATTCGCCATCCTCTGCATAGGTGGAAATATCGCGAGCAGTTTGTGGGTCCTGATGATGTTCTAGACCACCGAAAGCAGGTTGTGTTGCGAGGTCCTCATCTTCAAGGTGGTAGAGTGCGTAGGCGAACTCGCAATGCTCACGATGAATACGAATCTGCCCGATCTGATCAACGCCGTCGTGGATAAGTCGTTTGAGGTGCTCGGGAAGTCCAAGTTCACCGGGTTTCTGTGCCGGCGAGGGAGTGTTCTTTTCATCGAAATCCGAAATCTGATCGAGTATGACATCGGCGAGCAAAGGTTCGGTGCCAATGGCAGAGGAGTAAAACAGGGTTTTTTCCTGAAGCTTGTATGGATTCTGGCGGAAGACTTCTCGCTGGCTCGCAGCAGGTCCGACTTCCGGTTCGATTCCGAGCATCACCGGAATATCCTGATAGGAATGGAGGCCGTCGGAGATGAAGAATGGGACTACGACGACATTATCGGTTTCTGCCATTTTGGCCCAATCTGAAATGAACGGAGCCTCTTCCATATAAGCATCTGTTACGAGCTTGTAGCCCGCGCCGGATTGAGTGATCAGATCGGCTTGATCCCTGATCGCTTTGGTTGAATTCTTATTCAAGCCAGTGCCGTGACCTGTAATGATTAGAGTGGTGTTTTGGGGGTCAGCGCCCTCGGCGACCTCCTTGGCACGGTGTAGAATGAGATCCGTCATTGAGCGGTGCACTCCTACGGGCAGGCAGTAATGCAGGGTCTTACCATTTTTCACGGTGGTATCGCCATCGAGTTCCAGTTCACGAGGAATGACCTCCTGGGTAAAATAGCCTTCGCTGATGAAGTCGGGGACGATGTAAACCTCCGAAGAATCAATCATATGTAACGCCTCGCGCATGGAAGGCTCCTCTTTCCAGAAGCATACATGCACTTCCGCGAAGAGGTTGCGACGCCGGATTTCCTCCGCATGGTCGAAATAAGGAGTCGAGGAGTCTGGGTTTTCGGTGGAGCCGTGACCTACGATTAGTAGCGCTGAATTTGGTTTGGGGGCGAAAGACATGGGAAGAAAGTGACGAGGCTGGCGAGGAATGCAAGTGGGTGGGTGCAGTTAGAAGATGTTTTCTGTCAAAATTTGAATAAATCCTCATGGGCCCCGTCGAAGGAACTGATCATGAAAAAAATCATCACACTCACAGTCACTGCAGTATTTGTAATTTCATCTGTCAGCTGTCAAACGACCTATGATGCATATGGTTACCCGAGGCAGTCCGTTGATCCGGTGATGGCAGTTGCAGGTGTCGCAGCTGCGGGAGTTATCGGATACGCACTCGCCTCCGATAACAATAATACTCGCCATAGATCAAACCAGAATCACTACAGCTCAAATCAAAATCACCATTACGGCCATAGGTATCAGACTACCTACACGCAGACTCGCCATTACGGATCCTACCGTAATTACAACCATTATGACCCGTATTGCTACTGAGCGGGAAAAATGGCAGTTTAATGGCCATGTTTAGCCTTGCAAACGGGGCGTGGAACACTAGTTTCGCGCTTCGTTTTTCTTTTGTCTGGTGAGCGGTCGGAGCCTCGGTGCTCATCAGATGCATCTTTTCCGAGGCAATTGTCGGAAGGAAAACGCAAACAAACTAACCAAACAACTAACCAAACAACTAACCTAATATGAGTACTGCAATCGCAGAACCAACCAACCAAGAGCTGAGCGAACTAATCGACTCAAAATTCACTGAATTCCGTGAAGGCTCAATCGTCAAAGGTACCATCCTTGATATCCGTCCACAGATCGTTCTCGTGGACATCGGCTACAAATCCGAGGGAGCCATTGCTTCCAACGAATTCGAAGACGAGGATATCGAAATCGGCGACGAAATCGAAGTGCTCCTTGAGCGCCTTGAAAACGATGAAGGCATGGTCGTTCTCTCCAAAGAGAAAGCCGCCTACAAACAGAACTGGGACAAGATCGTCAAAGTCTACCAAGACGGCGGCCTTGTTCGCGGAAAAGTCAAATCCGTGGTCAAAGGCGGACTCACCGTCAATGTCGGTGTCGAGGCTTTCCTCCCAGGTTCACAAGTGGACATCATCCCACCGAAAGATCTCTCCGAATATGTCGGAAACGTTTACGAGTTCAAAATCGTCAAGGTCAACGACGAGCGCAAGAACATCGTTCTCTCCCGCCGCGAAGTCATCGAAGCAGAGCGCTCCGAGCAACGTCAGGCATTCCTCCAAACTGTCAAAATCGGCGACAAAGTCGTCGGTGCGATCAAGAACCTTACCGATTTCGGTGCGTTCGTCGATCTACAGGGCATGGACGGACTCCTTCATATCACCGATATGTCATGGGGCCGCATCAACCACCCATCCGAGTTGCTTCACATCGGCCAGTCGGTTGACGTCGTCATCCTCGACGTGGACCGTGAGAAAGAGCGCGTATCGCTCGGCCTCAAGCAAATGTCCGACAACCCATGGGAAGACATCGAGCGCAAATATCCGATCGGCCAAGAGGTCAAAGGTCAGGTTACCAAGCTTCTTCCTTACGGCGCGTTCATCGAAATCGAGCGCGGCGTCGAAGGCCTCGTGCACGTTTCCGAGCTCAGCTGGGTCAAGCGTATCACTCGTCCTTCCGATGTTCTCGAGCTCGGCCAAGAAATCACAGCAGTGGTCCTCGGTATCAGCATCGAAGAGCAGAAGATCTCCCTCGGCGTTCGTCAGCTCGAAGGCAACCCATGGGACGAGATTGAGCTCCGCTACCCTGTTGGTGCAACAATTACCGGACCTGTCCGTAACCTCACCGCCTACGGTGCGTTTGTGGAACTGGAAGAAGGAATTGACGGCATGATTCACGTCTCCGACATGTCTTGGACACGTAAGATCAACCATCCTTCCGAAGTTCTCAAGAAGAGCGACGAGATCGAGGCAATCGTCCTCGCGATCGACAAAGGAAATCAACGTGTCTCGCTCGGTATCAAACAAACCGAAAACGACCCATGGGCAGAAATCGACGACCGCTTCAAGGTCGGCGATCTGGTCAAAGGCACTGTTGCCAAAATCGCATCCTTTGGAGCGTTTGTTTCACTTGATGGTGATATCGACGGACTCATCCACATTTCGCAACTCAGCGAAGATCACGTGGAGAAAGTCAAAGACGTCATCAAGGTTGCCGACGAAATCGAAGCTCGCGTTATCAAGGTCGACAAAGTCGAGCGCCGCATCGGTCTTTCGATCAAGGCAGTTGGCTACTCCGAAGAGGAGCTCAAGAAAGAGAGCGCCAGCTTCGAGTCCCTCAAACCATCCAGCGAGATGGTCGGCCTCGAGCAAGCCTTCAACCTTGCCGCCGCAGCTTCCGAAGAGTGGAGCCCGGGCGACGAAGGCGAAGACAAGTAACACTATCAATCCCGACCGCTGCGATGCGGTCGGTGATTTTCACCAAAGCCGGACAGGTTCGCCTGTTCGGCTTTTTTGTGGCGTGCTGTCTTGGTCATTCAGCTGTGCTCATGATCTTTTCTCTTTCAACGGCGTTCATTCCCAGTAGGTTACTCCTTACTCAATAAATTATCTGTTCTACGAGGTTACCTTTGAGTCCAGTTCCGATAGATTAAGTCTATTAACTTTTTAAAAACTGAAAATGAATCGAATTAAACCACAAATTAAAGGAGCCACCAGCGCACTCATGGGTGTGGCTGTATTGGCATTTTGCTCCAGTGCAATGGCCGCCGAAGAGAGCTATTACAAGGATGGTGAGACACCCATTTTCAATCCGTATCCAACTGATACCGGCAGGGGAGGGAAGAGCCCATGGCTGGTTCGGAATTTTGGCCCAGTCGGGATTGGTATTAATTTGAAGCGGCCTGGAATGACCATGGAGATCCATAATGTGGAGAAAGGTTCACCTGCGGATGATACGGGTAAGCTGAAGAAGGGGCAAATTATCGAGAGCATTAACGGTACCGTGCTAAAAGATATCGATCCACGCATTATTCTTGGGGATCTCATTACTGAGGCCGAAGCGAAGGATGGAAAAATTAACCTTCAGATTAAAGGTGAGGGAAATGTGCTCGTTGAGATCCCAGTCATGGGTTCCTACAGCGAAACTTGGCCGGTGAATTGTCCGAAATCTGATAAGATTGTCCGCCAGCTTGCAGATATCGTCGCCAAAGATGATAAGCCCCAATGGGGATCTGTCCTCTTCCTTCTATCCACCGGTGAGGAGAAGGATCTTGATGTCGTCCGTAAGTGGATGAAGGGAATCGAAACCATCGGAGGTATGAACTGGGAGAAAGGCTATAAGGGCCCGGGACTCTGCGAATACTATCTGCGGACAGGAGATCGATCGGTTTTGCCGGTTATCAAGAAGATGACAGAAGAGCTCAAAGAGAACATGTACAATGGTGGCTGGAGTGGTCGTGGAAAACCCGCAGCATTTACGTATTCTACCGGAACTGGCCAAGTTCATGCCTCTGGAGTGAACTGCATAACGTTTGTTCTGATGGCTAGATTATGTGGCGTGGAAGTAGACGACTACTTGCTTAACGAATCTCTCCAGCAATTCTATCGCTTTGCCGGACATGGCAACGTCGCCTACGGTAACGGCACGCCAGAAGGCGGATTCCGCGATAACGGAAAAACCAGTGGATTAGCTGTCGCGATGGCAGTGGCAGCAAAACTTACGCCTAAAGGTGAGGAGTCGGTTTATGCGGATGCGCGTGACAACTCCGCAATGAAAAGTTTCTACGCGACCAACTGGTTCCACGCCGCGCACACAGGTGGTGGCATGGGAGAAATTTGGCACCACGGAGCAATGAGCCTTATGCGCGAAAAGCGCCCGATTCCTTATCGGTCTTATATGGATACGAGGCGTTGGGTGATGGATCTATCTCGTCGGTTTGATGGGAGTGTCGGCATTGCGGGGATGGATGACAGGTATGACCGGTCCGCCACGGAATCATCCGGCGGCAGGGCGTGGGGTACCTACTTTGCCCTGAGCTACACGTATCATCGCAAGCACTTGCAAATCTGGGGAGCTCCCCGCAGTCAGTGGGCAAAAACTTTCTCATTGCCGGATCGTCCGTGGGGCAATGCTGCGGATGATATTTTTCAGTCCCCAGAACCTATTCAGGGCGGTGATGAAATCATGCTGACTATGGACTTTCTCATGAATGAGAAAGTCGAGACACATGCTTCACTACCGGTGATTCAACAGCTCTCCGCTCCGAACTTAGACGATGAGACATTATTGAAATACATCCTTCATCCCGAGTATGATTTAAGAAGCTTGGCGATGGATCAGGTGGTGAAGCGTGATATGGTCGATCTGGTCGTTCCGCTTCTACAATCGGAAGATCCGCGTCTCCGACAAGCAGGGCTTTTGACACTGACTGGAATGTTTAAAGGAAGAGCGTTTTCAGATGATAAGATCAGTCCGGAAATGTTCGATTTGGTCGGCGAGATGGTGGATGAACCAGATGAATCGTGGTGGGTTGCCTATCACGCGATTCAGGTATTGGGCCGAGCGGAACCGAAGCGTATTGGTGAACACCGCGACCGGCTTTTGGAGTTTTTGGAATACGATAGTGTTTGGCTTCAAACTGCTGCTGTAGAAACCCTCGCCAAAATCGCCACTGAGCGAGAGCACTACAAAATCGTTTTACCGGCGATCATCGCACAGGCAGCCACATTCACGGTTGATGAAGCATCTTCCAAGGCTACGAGGAAGATCACCGATGTAATCAAGTCAGCAAGCCGAGAGGTTAAAGAATTCGCCGAGCCGCTTCTCAAGCAGACCTACGTAAATATTCCTGGTGAATTGAAGGACCCCTACACGGGTGCGGTGATGTCACGGGGAGCAAAAACGGTTCGTTCACGCGTCGGGCAAATGGTTCAACAATTACCCGGAGGAGAAGAATTCGTGCGCAAGATTCCCAAGACCACGGTGGCTTCCTATATTAGCGGGAACGACTCGGACATGTACACTTACAGCGGCAAATTCACTCCTAATAAGGAGATGTTAGGCACTTGGACATGGGCGGTCTGGCCCCTGCCTAAAAAAGCGGAAGATATAGATAAATACATCGAAAACTGGCTTAAGAATGCAAGCAAGAATGGGAAGGATCCTACCAAGGTAAAAGGTGCGAAAGATACCCTGCGAATAGAGGATGGCGGAAAAGTTAGTAATTCTAAGTTTTTCCGCGGATATTTCTGGTCTGATGACATGTTGATCGGTGTTAACGACGATCAAGCGCTTAAAATGGACATGAGGTCATCTGGTGGGTATGATTTTCTTGTCGTCGAACAAGGTGGGTTCAATGCCGATCCCACTAGCGATGAGGCTTTAGAGATTCCCGAGGATTGGTTTCCCGGTGTGAGCATTTATATCAAGCAGAAGTGAACCGATGAAACGTAGACACTTTTTCAAAACTGGCATTGCTGGCGGTGCGATCGCCGGCGCTGCAGCGGCTTCGGCGGGAGAGTTGAAGCAAACTCCAAGGCAAACCGAAGGTCCCTTTTAT
>Ga0307935_1000480_pt1 | contig 17739 bp, 9 predicted proteins | sample OrgLakmetageno92_FD_201827 | JGI IMG/M metagenome (GOLD analysis project Ga0307935, IMG submission 201827) | Saline water microbial communities from Organic Lake, Antarctica - #92 | ecosystem: Environmental > Aquatic > Non-marine Saline and Alkaline > Saline | place: Antarctica: Organic Lake...
TGGCTTCGGTCTCCTTTAAGATTTCGGAAATATGCTGCTTTTTCCCTTTTAAAGACTCTTCACCAACCAATACACCTCTAATGACAATGTCTCGCAAGCAAATCTTGCGTTCCTCCTTGCTAAGAGTTCCCGAGCAGAATGAATCCAAAACCAAGGCCACAATGTCGCGATGAATCGCAAAGTTGGCCACCGCCGTGCGTAACGCTGCGCTAAGTGTGATTGTGGGCTTATACAAGCCGCCGCACCTCTTCTGTCGCTTCGATTTTGGTTCAGAGGTGTCGTATTCTCTATTCTCTTCCCAGTGACCATCTTCTCCATTCGACTCTATCATGGAAAAGGACTCGTCACGCGTCGCCGCCGTCGTCGTCGTCGTCGTCGTCGTCGTCGTCGCCGTCGCCGCCGCCGCCTCCGCGTCTTCGCTGGGAGTGTCGCGTTTTTTTATTTCATAGCCTCCATCATTTTCATCATATTGCATTGTAGATAATAATAATAATAATATTTTTATTTGTGTGGGTCTCGTGTAAAGTGTATTTGTAGACGCGGGAAATGAAAAGAAGAGACTAATGTGGGTTCTTTTGTCGCAGATTGTAGGAATGGAAGAATGCAAAAGCAAATCCAGCGAAGCTCGCCAAGGTCTCATCTACCAGCACATTTACACTCTTCAGAGGCTGACCGAGTTCCACGGTGCAAAGATTGTAATGTGCGCAGAGTCCAATCTAGGCGGAGAGGCGCAACATTATGGCAATTATCTGCGCGCGCACAGTCGCTCCATTCCCAACCTAATCATCATGAAGGAGGACAAGGACATGGACGGCTGGCGCACCACAAACACGACAAAGAAGTACGGTTACCTGAGAACCAATGAAATTCTCAACGAGCGTCGAATCAAATTCTACGAGAAAATCCACACTGTGCAAGGCTCTCCCATCTCGAACATGACGCTCAAAGAGAGGCTCGTTCACCAGTTGCGAGCGTTTTGTCGCATCGTCGTTCCTGCAAAAAATTCATCAGGAGACCCCAATGCACCAAACAAGGAGTTTTTCAGCGGAAAGATGGCAGGAGAGGACGACTTGGCGGTAGTTCTGCAAATGTCTCTGATCATTTACGAGCGCTATCGAATGAAAATAGACGAATACGAGGGACGGTCGGCGCGATATATATAAGCCATTGCATTTGGTTTTATTATTCATTACTTCTTCTCTGCAGAGTAAAGCTTGCTCGCTAAAAGAGCCACCGTCTCCAAAGCCTCTCCCATCTTCTTTCCACTTAATCCACTCACGTTGTTTTCATTCACCTTGGTGAGAGCAATCTGAGGAGTCGCAGTTGTCTGAACGGACTTGAGATACTGCGCCGCAGGGTAATTCTTGAACGCGCCACGAGCATACAACTCTGCAAACTTGCTCTTGTCTCGTCCATTGGCAAAGTCAAGAATCAAGTCGCGGTCAAGAGCCTCGGCCCGAGCCAGCACTTTCGCCTTGTCGGTGAATTGCACATACCCCATCTCGTCCGCTGTCTGGGTCAAATTCTTCACAGGCAAGCGCTTCACCATTCGAGACGCGCTCATGTGGTGAATGTGATTTCCAGTTCCCTTGGCCTTCACCCGGCGCGCAGAAGAAGAAGCACCAGCTTCTTCGCCGCTGTCCGCATCGGCCTCGGCCTCTTCGCCATCGTCGTCTTCATCGTCTACGCCGTCTTCATCACCGTCGTCGTCGTCGTCGTCGTCGTCGTCGTCGTCGTCGTCATCGCCTTCGTCGTCGTCTGCGTCGTCTGCGTCGTCGTCGTCGTCGCATTCCCCACTTCTCTTCGAGACTTGCGAATCGACACTGCTTGCCACGCTGCTTCCAGAATGCGCCGCTGCGTACTCTTGTGGGGTTCGATAAAGAGCTCGTGTGTTCATCAGGGCTTGAAATGCACCACTTCGAGCGTGAATCGCAGTCATGGCTCGAATTTTCTGCTCTTCTGTGAACCACTGATCCGAACCTTGGCCGAGCCCCTCTTTGATTTGCATTTCCAAATCACCCTTCGTCGGAAACGGCATTTCAAATGTAGACGGAACACTCCACGTCGCCCCTTTGGAACAATACATTTCCACCACGGGCACAATGGCCGATTCTTCATTTTCGCTGCGACTTTTCTTCGCAGACGGGGCGGCTTCAGTCTTCCTTTCTTTTCGCTTCGCCACTCGACCTCCGTCGCTGCCACTGCTACCGTCTGCTGCGGGAGAATCGGAGTTTTGACCGAGTACTTTCCAGATGAGATGCTGCACGCGAATCGTGTTGTTTGGCATCTCCTTTTGGTTAACCTTCTCGTACTCTAAAAACGAATCTCGCATTTTATCCACAATGGCACGCACTGACATGGCCAACGACTTGTCCGTGGCAAGGCAAAGAGGATTACGACGAATGACTTCCAAAACGGAGCGCCCGAAATGATGTCCAATGCTCTTGATCGTGAGCAGCATGTAATTGCCAAAAGCCACTCTGCACAATGGCTCTCCAATCATCGCGTTCAAAGCTTCAAATGAATGTCCACATCCACCCTTCTCTACATCAGTATCGAGTAGTTTGGCCATGACACGCATGAAATCAATTGGCCAAATCTGGCGATACATATTCTCAGGCGGCAGGCGAGCCTTGACGCTCGAAATGGAAGCCAGCTTGTCTGGATTTTCAGTTACCAGCTTTTGCATAATCTCTTGCACGTTATCGGCACTCAAGTTCGAAAGAGAAACCTTTGAATCCAATCCAGCGTACTCGTGTGCGTACAACTCTGGGATGTCGTACACCTGAAAGTAGGAAATGCACATTTGGCGAATCTCCGAGCCGAAGCGTTGGCGCATCGTTTCGTTCAACTCGTAAACGCCGTTGGACATGCATTGGCGGCGCATATTGCACAATGACAATGCACCCGACACGTGTTCATCAACCATATTCTCAATGACCGATTTGCGTTCCCTCCTCTGCTCTCCTTTACCTTTGTTCGATGATAAAGGCGCGCCCAGCAAATGCTCTCCGCAGCGTACCGTTGAGAATTCTGGGTTTCGAGCGGCGCCTTCCTTCACTAGCTTGCGAACCTTATTCTGAACGGAGGTGACATTGACGTCTTCATCTGAGTCCACTTTGGATGATTCGATTGCATTGGAGAAGAATGATTCCACGCACGGAGCTGTGCTCAAATCGAGCCAGTACTGGCGCATGAATTCTTTTCCGCGCACCTTTCTCAAAATGCGGTCGGCATTCTGCTGCTCGCCAGGCCTCAATACGTAACACAACGCAAGAGAAGCACGGTACTCTGATCCAATTCGACCAGTGTCTAACATCAATTCCAAGAAGCGCGTTCCTTGCATCGCATTGAGGTAGCTTTGGTTGTTTTTGAATACGTTTTTCAAGTTGGAGATTTTTTCAAATTCCGCACTCACTTGAAGCGCATCGGACGAAGGCTTTTCCAGTGCGCCTTCGGTTGTGGACATTTTACGTTTAAAATAAATTTTATTCTTGTTGATGAAATGTCCACCTCGGTTACAGTAGAAGATGTTACAAATGAAAATAGTGCGCCGCCAGTTTTGTCAACCTCTGCAAGCAAAGCCGACGACGCGCAGGAAGATGGTGAAGACGACGAGGTGGATTTAGCCTCTTCATTGGACGAATGGGATATACCAGGAGAAGATGACGATGGGGGAGATGACACGGAAAGCGAAGAGTTAAACGAAGAAGAGTTTGCCCCGTTCCAAGAGGAAGCAGCAGCAGCAGCAGCAGCAGCAGCGGCGGCGGCAGCGGCGGCAGCGGCAGCAGAGGCAGAGGACGATACCGCGAACGAAAAAGCCATTGCACTGAACAGCAACTCTCCAGTAGAAGCTATAGTACCCGTGTTAAACATGGTATTCACCACACGAATCAAACATTCAGAGTCGCCAAACAAGGAAGTCAGGCTGAATATTCGGTTTCTGCTTCGAAAGTTAAAACATTTAGGTTTTGTCGAAAATCAAGATCGCTTTGCGTCTCTTATCGTGCGTTGCCAATTTTCTGCAGACGTGAGAGCGTACAGATCATGCTCGGTGAGATTATTCGAAGAAGGTCGCATTGTGTGCCCAGGGACGCGAAATCCTCGGGATGCCATGTATGCCATTGAAAAGATTATGGATTTGGTGCGCGCCACGCGACCGTCGTATGCGGATTTGAAAATCGGTGCGCTTAGAGTGCAGAACATTGTGGGAACGGCGTCGTACCCTCACTCGATTGACGTCGATACCATGCACCGAAGAGAACCCAGTGTGACGTACAATGCCAAATCGAGAGGAGCAATCATCAAAACCAATTCATCCAACGGTTCTCTGGTGCTCAAGGAAGGCGAAAAAAGGACGAAAATTGCCATTTTTATTTACCGCAGCGGCTACGTGGTAATCACAGGCGCCAAGAGGCCGTCTATTCTCGCCTCGGTGTTTGCCAATGCCATGAAAGTCGTGCGTCGCTATTTCCGCGGCACCGTGGACAAGTCGTTTGCGCAAGATCAAATCCGACGCTATTGCACGTCTCTGGAAGCTGCTGTGAGGGCGTACGAGCGTACGCACCATCAAGTCGCCGATTTGCGCCAGACCATTTACAGAGAGAGATGCGAATATATTGTGGTTCGCCAGAACGGTACACTCGGAACCATGGAGGAATGGTTCGAGCAATCAAGACCTCACGCTCAACTGCACCAACTTCGCTGCAAGCTGGGCGAAGTATATGAAGGCGGCGAAGAAGAGCAGCGCCAAGCCCCCGTTACATACAATGCAAAACAAAGCCAGATTGCACTATCCAATCCCATCTCTGCTCGCGATTCTTATTCTTCGTCGTCTGCGTCTCTTACTGTTATCACTAGACACGATGACGGCGGCAACGACGGGGCACTCATCTCGCGAGACCCTCGCTCTCGAAACACGCGAGAGCTTGCCATGGTCAACGAGACGGGAGCTCTTCGACCCAGTGTCGTTCGCCAAGTCCAAGGCAGCAAAAGAGCTCGAGATGAGATTGTTCGAGAAGATCAAGCGCTCGCCGTCGAACAGTACGGCGCCAAAGCCGTGCGAGAAGCGCAGAAACCGAAAAAAATCATGCTCATGCCCATGCACGTGGCTTCGGATTTGGGGAATGGATATTAATATTCTTTATTCTTCTATTCGCGATAATAAAAATCAATCTTACTCGAAATGGACGATTTCATTTCACGGGCCCTGTAGGAAGAAGATGAAGGGCGAGTGTACGCCTTTCCCACCTGAGGGGCAATTCTACCAGGAATAGTCCCTCTCCCCTGAGGGGCATTGACAGGAGGTGAAGAATCGCCTCCTTGAGGTTGATTTGGCAGTTCCTGGTATCCACTGCGTCCGTTTCCGTCTGTCATGGGGGATGTAGGTGTATCGTATCCATTTTCACCGTTGCCTTCTTGAGTCTTTAAAACATATCCGTATCTTTCTTCATTCGCAATTTGTGGATGGAAAACAAACGTGGCCGCATCGACTTGAACGTCCACGATTGAGTTTCGTCTTAACTTAGTCTTCAATCTATCAATCATACCTTCATACACCCCGACCATGTTTCCAATTCGTTTCAACTCGCCGTCTTCTGTTTTCTCGGAACGTTGGAGGAGCGCGTACTTGTCATAGGCTTCTCGATACGAAATGTTTTTCCCGATGCGGTGAAAGTAGACCGACGACCCAGGGAATTTTTCACACACGGTGCTCCCAAGCTCGAATCGGCCGACAAGGAAAGTGTGAAGTTTGTCTTGCCAGTGGTTGTCTTTATACATTGTAGGCGATTCATCTATAACTCTTTGCTGAGTTTTTACATCTTTATAGTCTAATTTCCCATTTTTTTCATAAAGATATTTAAGAAGAGAACGTTCCATGGTCATAAATTCACCACATCCCTCCTTGGTCAGATCACATCCCCAGATAACCATGCTTGTTTTATCTCGAATCGTCAATCCGACTCCAATCACACTTCTTCCACATTTTTTAAACAACTTCTTACTCGGAACCAATGATTTCGAGAGTGGCATGCACATTGAGATGCCAGAAACTTCTATGTTCTGTTCTTTTGAAATGCCATATCTGGCCACAATCATGTGCTCTTGATCTGACTTGCGCACATCTCCAGACTCCTTTTTATTAGTGGAAATGTTGTAGATTATTTGTGCTTGTTTGCTAACACTTTCTTTAAAAGATTCGAAATGTTTTTTGCTTAGATTCATCAAGTAAAACACCCTTATCTCCATTTCATTATCCCCCTTATCACTCGAATCTATGATTTCACTGAGAACATTTTCATTCTCGTATATGTCATATCTGCGAATGATGCGGTACAGATTTAAACGAATCATGGCAAATGTGAGAAGGAAAAAAAAGCGCTATTAATTTCTGTGCGCCAAAGCCGATACAATTATTCGTTTATTTTAATTTGCGCAAGGTCGTGAATGTCTGCGATATTTCCATTGTACTGGTTGATATAGGCTGCTGCCACTTTTCCCTTGACGAATTGGTCACACACACTCTTGGAGTGTGATTGACCTTTCTTGGCGTTTAGATAGCACGCAAACGTGCAGAAGCGACCAGACGTGCAAGTCACACAAAGAACGTGCGCAGGGAACGCGCCGCATTCGTGGCACAATTCATTTCGAGAGCGAGCCTCGTTCCAACCTTTTGGCATCACAAAGGCAGCCATGATATTTCCAGAATCTCTGTCAATGTCAAAGTACACGTCCCCCTTTTTGAATTCGTCGACCGATCGCGTATCGAAAACCACGCCGCTAACATCTGCTCTGGGCTTGATGTCAGTGTTGAAGATGAAACCCTTCTTGAGCGTGAACATCTTTTGCGGATTGTCTTCCAAGTGAGAAAAGAAGAGCGCGCGAGGAAGTGGTTTCTTTTTATCGCCTTTTTTGCTCGACTGTGCGCTATCCAACGCAGCGGAAGCTTCTTTCGCCGTGGGAAGTTTTGTTTTGCTTATTTTACCAAGCTGAGGGTCATTTGGATCGTCGGTTAAGTCTGTCACGCAAAAGTATAGCTTGTTGTGCAGTTCGCATATGGCTCCCGTGGGAGCTTTGAGCCTTCTAGTGAAAGGCTTGGCGCTCTGCGAATTATCAGAGTCCATTGTCGCTTTTTTTGCTTTACGAGAGGACAATGAGTAATATACGCTGAGAGAAAACTAAAAAAAAGTATTTTAGGCTTTCCGCCGAGTGCCACTCACACAATGCAAAAAAAAGCAAACAATGGAAAAGAAGAAAGGAAAAATTCCTTCTTCGCCAAGGTGAGCTCGATTGACACTGGCCTCTGCAAATTCTTGATCCTCGTGTCTGGGATCTTTTTCCTTGCTTCTATTCTTCTGTTGGGCTCCATGTGGCTCACCACGGTGAACCGTTTGAATTACGTCGAATTCCACGTGACCATGACTGAAAAAAGAGTGCGGCCCATTGTGCCAGCCGATCAATTGATTCAGCCACCGCCTTTTGCCACGGGCGAGGTGGTCATCGATTACACTCAACTCGAGGTTCGGTGGGACATTCTTCACCAATTCGGCGACGGCCTCCCGTCTCCCGTGTCCTCTCTAGACATAAGAGGTCCGATTTCGCAAAAGAACGAAGACGAAATCAGCGACGTCGCGCCAGTCCTAGTGGGTCTTGGCTTGGGAAAGCACCGCAATCGCTACAGAGGCGTGCTCGACATTGAAAACAAAATCGTCACATCAATTTTAAAGCGCCCAAATCTTTATTATGTGTCATTCTCGGACGAAACGGGCCGAGAGATTGCGCGAGACTCTCTGGATAAAATAAACACGTCTCTTCTTTACTCTCGTACTCTCGTACTCGCGTGCTCGGTCACTCACAGCGCGTCGAATCTCGACAGTGCGCGCTTCTCTGTATTCTCTTTACACTCTACGACATCACAGTCGTCTTTGCATTCACTGCATGCCGAGTCCAAGAATGCCTTGGTTCCCTTGACGAGACGCCTGCACTCGTCTTGGGCTCCACTCGCCTCCAAGGCCATCAACGACGCCTTCAACACTGCAGACACCTTCAGCAAGTCGGCTCCTTCCGCCAACGCGTCCACGTGTGGCACCTTCTCTCCCACTCCCCTGCTGGTGTGCGAAAACTTCGACGACGCCATTCGCATTCCGCGAGACAATGACGGCACAACTCGCCCAGTGGCGGCGCTTGAGCTCACAACGGAATCGAGACACTTTCGCACCGAATATGACTTTGGCTCGCCGCGTGACTCCATTTTGTTCGCAATGCCCTTGGTACAGAAATTGAACACGGTTCGAATCTTTTGCGCCGACGTCGAATCCGAATGGTGCATGGCCACGTCATGGAATGCGGCGCACATTGAGCGACTCAGCATTCGAGCCATTTTCTGTGGGTTCTCGCACAAGTTGATAGAGAACGCCACACTGGCAATGACATTGCGCACATCGTCCTTGAACCAAGACCCGTTTCTCCACGCCTTTTCGCTCAACGAAACCATTTCATTCTCCCCTTCAGAAGTCTCCTCGCTCCCCTCTTCCTGTTGCTTCTGCTGCTTCTTCTTCTCCTTCTTAGAGGATGAGGACGACGACGAGGCAGACGAAGAAGAAGAAGAGGCCGAGGCCGACTCTGAGTCTGAAGAAGCCGAATCCGATTTGTGCTTGTGACCCGAACGGAAAATGGAAAGAGTGCTCTCCTCTTTCTCTGCCTTTGCAAGGATAATAGAGTCGCTGTCGGCCTCGTCGTCGGCCTCGACCTCGTCGTCGGCCTCGTCGTCTTCATCTAGGTATCCAAACTTAATCACCCTCTTTGGAGTACTCACAGGCTTCAAATCCTCGTAAGGAGATGAAAAAAGAGAAACTTCATCTTCTTTCTCCTTATCGAGTCCCTTTAATTTGATATCACCCTTGTCCGTCACGCTGGAATAGTCAACACCGAGGCCTTTATCCACTGCCATCTTATTCAGTTCTTCACTAGGATTTTCCTTAAATGTTTTGGCTTTTTTATCCTTTACATCACTGAGAAGACCTTTTAGCTTATCAATCTGTTCTTGATAAGATGCTTTATCTCTTCCTTTTAATCTTTTAGCTTCTTTTTTGACATCTCTTTTAAAAGGATTAATAATTCCCAGAACATTTTTGATTCTGTTTCTTTTCGGAGCATTTTTTTTCAATATTTTTAACACATTGATTCTGAAATTGATTGCTTTGATAATTTTTCCTTTGTTAGATTTTTTGAAAATACCTATCACCTTATCCGCCTTTTTCCCGTTCAAGTCTTCTGTATCCATTCCTTCTAATTGACTGGAAAAGTCTTCGAATAAACTATTCATAAAGGCCTCGTCTTCAAACAATTCATTTTCAAGATCATTCAGCGTTCGTATTTCACTGTCGCTGTCACTTCCAGAACTCTCACTGTCTTCGCTGTAAACACCTTCTGCGGAAAACACGTCCGAGTCTGAAACGGTGTCGCCCTCCGCCCCCTCCTCTTCCTCCTCCTTCTCCTCCTCCTCCTCCTCTTCAGACTCTTCATTGAGAGCTTCAGTATCACACCACTGTTCAATATCTTCGCCAGCAGATTCAATTTCACTCATTGTTGACGAAACGTCTCCTTCGTCTTCACCCTCCCCTTCTTCTTCTCCTTCGCCGTCGGCCTCGTCGGCTTCGTCTGCCTCGTCATCTGTGTCGTTTTCAGAGGCGGCGGCGGAGTGCACTGTGCCTATTTGAAGATTGGACAGTGGCACAATGACCTCTTCTTCCTCGTCGAATTCGCCCTCGTGCTCGTCTGCGGATGCCGTGCTCATGGCCGAATGGCGTTGCACTGCAGCCTTTACGGGAGACGTCATTTCAGGAGGGCGCGCGGCAATCTGATCTTCAGATGATTCGTCATAGCGAGTGTCTCGTTGGATAGACATTTTTCTTGAAAAAAAGTAGAGATTTAATAATACACCGCGAATTCTTTATTACTGATTTATCCTTTTCATTTTTCTGGCTTTGGAGCTTTGCAAAGAAGTCGGAAAACCGCATTCTGAATGTGCTGCGTAGGCTCTTCAATGTAAAAATCAGCAGAATACACTAGACCATTTCGTTTCATGTTACTCAAATCTTGCATAATGTGGTCTCCGACTTTTTCAGACACCAAATCGTACGGCTTGAAGGAAAACGTCACCAACGAGAGTCCCTTCTCTTGAGCCTCGTCGCGCGACAGCCAATCTCGATTGGAAAAGAGCGAACGGGTTCGAGTAGAGATGGAGCGAACGTACGAGCGCTGCGCTTCCACCACTTCTTCATTCTCGACTAGGCGAGCCGTGTTCTCGCTCGTCACAGAGCCGTCGTCTCCCATTCGAGCGACGGCGACTTTTCGGGAAGCCTCGGTGGCTAGAAATGGCAACTTCTTCGAGAATCGAATCATGGGCGGCAAGTGGCGCTGGTAGGTTTGCATGGCGTAGGCTCCGACCTTGCTGAGTGGCTTGTTGGGCACCAACGCGATGCGGTTGCACAAGGGCCACTCCAAACGCTCCTCCATGTCAACGCCCAGTGATAGCATTTCGGGGTCGACCAAGTTGCAGGCGTCTCGCTTTTTGTTCGTGGCCAGTGTTTTCATTCCTGCGAGGTCTCCCAGGATCATCGCCTCTTCCATTTCCGAGCTCAGCTTCTCCCCGTCGTACTTATTATTCTCTCCGCTCACGTGAACAAACGCTCCGCGCATGTGCTCTGTTCCCTTTTCAGGCAAGTTTGAACCGACCCTCAATGCTGCGCGCTGCAGCTTGGTGTCCATTTGGATGGCCAATTTGTGAACAGCCGAGCTCGCCAATGACGAGTACGCAATGTTTCGCAGCGGGTCGTGGTCGTCGTTCAGCGCATTCTCGTCAACCGAATGAGTTCGAACCGCATTGTAGGACGCGACGCCTCCCGTGGTGTCCATGAACTTGTCGGCAAACACCTGAGTGGTCTGTCGATAGAAGCCAGTGTGACGAGTGTTGGGAGTGTGCACCGTTTTGAATTGCCGCATTTGCGTCTTCATGGAGCGAAACGTCGTACTCTTGCTCACAATTGCGTGCAGCGAGCGCTGGTAATTCAATTCCCTCAAGCGAACCGCGTCGCGGTCTCCGTTCACCGTGTACTCGACAATGGGCTTGAGAAGGGGAAACACCGACGCTGTGCCCTCGCCGACCATTTCTGGCAAGTAATGCAGCCACGCTGGCGCCTCGACGGGGTCTGAGCCTGGCTCGGCAGACGCCCCAAAGACAGCGCGTACGTCCACGTCAGGCACCACGCGGCGAACCTGCTCGGCAAACGACCAGACGGGCACGAATTGCGCCCACGAGTGACCTCCGAGGTTTTCCTTGGGCGGCGGGTAGATTTTCGCGTAATGGTGCTTCAATTCTGGCTCCTTGCCCGTGGGCTCTCCTGCAGCCTTGAATATCTCAATTTGACGATGGTGGTTCTCCGAGTACTCCAAGTGCTGCCCAATCTTGTCCACGTCGTGTGACGTGTCGAGGCGACTCGACGTGTGGTGATCCTGCTCCATTTTCGGCGACGTCACCGATCCGAGATTCGACACGTGCACGTAGCCCATTTTCATCAACCGCTTGGCCGACTTGAGATGAGGATGAGACCACTCGCCATTGGCAATGGCATCCGCAATGAGCTTGCCTGCCAACCCAGAGCCTTCGCAGTCGTCGCCTCCGCGCAGCATGGCATCGTCGTACGACTCTACATTCACTTCTCCGCTGGAACTTTCGAGCTGAGAAGCCGCTGCAGGAACCATTTGTTTCATCATGCTCTCGCGGGTGTGCAAGTCGCGAGTATCGCTCTTGTACGGTAGAGAAGTGGGGAATAACATGAAGGCCGTTCCGAGACACGCCACAATTCCAGTGACGCGGTCGTCGTAGGTGGCGTCGGTGCGAGCCAACTGCTTATCTAGTATCTCAAAGGCTTCGTCTGGATTCCAATTGTCGCGGTGCATTGCGTAGTGGATCAAATCCAAGTACGCCTTCTCGTCTTCGGGCGCTTCGCTGACCAAGAGGCCTCCAGAGTGACTGTTGGCAAAGTACGACGGAGCCCACAGTTGCCCTGCGCCAGACATTCGCCACGGCGAAATGATGCGCGAATTCGGCTCCATGGTCTCGCGGAAATTGACGCCCGCCTTCTTGGCCGACTCCATGAATGGCGTTATCTGGCCCATGATCTCGCTTTGCATAATCGCCGACATGACACCCGCGTTCTCCTGCGTCAGCTCGAAGCGAGTCTTAGGCGCCTTGCTGTGCACAAAAGTCGACGTGGCGTTTGGGTCTTCGAATACTGCCATGACCGAAATCGCTCCCTTGAGCATCGGCTTTCGAGTAGTCTGGTCAAAATACGAGTGAAGGAAAAGAGGAACGGCAACGGCATTTTCACTCTCCGACGCCTCCATCAAGTCCTTGACTGTCACCGAGCCTGTTCCCGCCGAGCACATGACTGCGACGTTTCCAACCCCCTTCTCCTCGGCCATGACCTCGAACCATATCATGGCGTCGCGGCGCAGCTTTCCATTGACTTTAAAACGCCCAACGGAGGCTCCTTCTCCGCGCTTCTTGCGTTTCTCTAGTTCGTCGTACTCGTCGTTCAAGTGCATTTTCATTTCAATTGGTTCGCTGAGTGTGTGGCGGGTTCCGTTCTTCCATGGAATGCTCTTGTGTACCTGGGTGCGGTGAAGATTCGTCCACGTTCTCACAATTTCTCGATTTTGCTCAGAGGTCGGTGCAAGATATCGCCCGTCCACTATAATCTTCAATTTCACGTTTCCAGCAGACGGAGAGACCATTTTGTCTGAGGACGACGAAGAGGAAGAAGCTGACATGTTTTTTTTGACAAAAAAATCGTGTATTTGAATTGGATGGAGAATGGCGAGTATTGTGTTCGATTACATTCGATGCGCCTGCGCGCGCACACACATGCCATCTCGCTTATCCGTGTTTTATTGCACACATTGTCCAATAAACATTTTATTCTTTTTATAAGCAACGATAAATACAAATCTACACCCACAAAACAACATTACTTTGAATATTTGAAAAAAATGTGCAGTGTTTTGAATTTCCTGAGTCTATCTGATATAAAGAAGGACAAGGAAAACATAGAAAACCAAGATAATCTCATATTCTATATGGAAATGCCACAAGAAAACGAATCAAGAAACCAGAATGGCTCCAATACCCGTTCAAAAAGAAACGTAAAAGATATGGACACGGAATTGCGAATGGTGCTCGACAAACTTCCCGTGCCTCCCCCCTCTTCTCCTGCCACCGCCGCCGCCGCCACCACCACCACCTTTCTTCCACTCTCCGACGCCGCAGAACTTCTTAAGAAAACGAATCTATCCATTCAGCCCGTTCAATCCTCTTCTTCCACTTCGGGCTCGTCGTCGTCGTCGTCGTCGTCGTCGTCGTCGTCGGCTTCTTCGTCGTCGGCTTCTGACTCTGCCTTGCTGGAAACGCCAGAAAGCTATGAACCGACTCGGGTGCATGTGATTCTCTCGGAAGCGGCAGAGAATTGGGAATCTATTGGAATTAATGAGTTCCTCGCAACATACTCGAGGCAATCATCCTTTATAGGTTCTGGCTCATACGGTTCAGTGTTCCTGGTGTGTAGTCGAGAACGCGGCTTCAATGTCGCCATGAAGGTTATGCACGGCGTTTCACCGTTCAGGGGCTATTTGATGGACGCGCAGCAAAACGCCAAGGACGAAGTGCGCGCTCTTATCCGCCTACGCCATTGCTATGGTTACGAGTTCTGCAATGGACGCTTTCCTTCCTTGATTGATTACTTTGTGCTTCCCAAGAATCTAGCTCACAACGATGAAGTGTACGGGTGCGAATTCATTGACAATAGAAAATACGGCGGCAAGCGCATCGATTTCGTGAGTCGAATGTTCAATCGAAATCCCCTCGAGGATAGACTATTCTGCATTGCCACCAAGTACGAGAGAGGCACCCCTTTTACAAACTTTGTCTTTCATGAAATGTCAATCGAGAAGAATGCAGTGGAAAAGGTGTGGAATCGGCCACAGACTCCGCTGCACCGCTGCGCGCTCATGTGGGAGATGTACTTGAAACGCCGCGCAGAGGACCACTTCACATCACTGTCGTTGGCAAGGTCACTTTGCTGCGTTCTCTCCACTCTCTATTATGTTCACCGAGCCAACTTGGTCCATTGTGACTTGAGTATTAATAATTTATACATCCCAGATGGTAAAAAACACCCAATGATCCTCGACTTTGGACTGGCCGTTTCCACGACGTCCACTGGCACACGCTCAGAGTCGGCAGAAGGCGATCGCAAGGGCGACAATCGCTGGAGCGGCGTATTCCCACTTCCGTCTCTACCTATTCATTGCCACGTGGACAGGAAGTTGGCGCAGACACACGCGCATGTAATGAAACATAGCCACGTCCGTGATATTCTGCGAGCCACCGATATTGCGCAAGTCGCTGAATCGTTCTTGTATATTGCAAATGAAATCCGCAAAAAGTACAATACACGCTTCATCAAATGGACTCCAAAGGTGTCTGTTGCAATTCGCACCATTAGCCTCTATTGCGCAAAGGACGTATCCCCGTACGGAAGTCGCGCTGCGTTGCATTGTGCAAACATGATAGCCAAAGCAATTGAAAAGGATGAGAAGAAAATAAAATAATAGGCGAAAATCGCGAAATTAACTTTCCCTCTATACTTATTCAGCCGCTAGTCAATCCAACTATAGACTTTTTTTCTCTCTTTACTGTGACATTTCTTTTATTTTTGTCATCATTTCTTTTTTTTCTTCACTCTCACACATCTTTCCTTTTCACATTACACTGTATTTACACACAGGAATCTAAGACCCCTCCCCTCTACCCATCACCAACCCGCCTACTCATACTCTTTTTTGTTTACATTGTTATTAAAATACACGCGGTCCGACTTACGGGTCGGGCCATTAATCTAATCAAAACCTCGACTTCACTTTATTTTGGAACAAAAGTTCCGTGTTATAGAACTTGCCCAAGTTCCGAGACACTCGACGTGTTTGTGCACGACGGAGGAACCGAGCTCAGCTCCGCTTGCGCGGCAAAACCAGACGGTTACATTGGACACGATTATGTTTTCGACGGCTTAGCCGAGCCAGATACTGTGGACTTTCAGTACGAGCCTACAGTGCCAGTCGACTGCTTGTATAGTGAACCCTTTTTCATAGAATACACAGGAAAGGACTGTTTTTTCGAGTTCAAAACCAGTGAATCACTTCAAGACGCGATTTACGTCGGAAACTGTACTTATGATGATATGATAGACGTAAATGGAGACCCAAAAGTATCGATTGTTGATGATTATTTTATCGGAGAAGACGGAAATAGAATTGTTTGCAAAGTAGAGAACGGTGAAGATTTCGCCTTCAAATGGGCCAACTTTGGTTCTTCTTCGTCTGGTGTTAAAGCCACTCAAAAGTTCGTCCAGACCGAATTTGAAATTTTATTCAATGCATATACCTATCAGGTGCTTGGCTATGCAAACGACGATGTAGTGCCCAGCACAGATTCCACTGGTGCACCAGTTACGAGCAGTTTTACATGCATTGACGGAGCAGTCGTTGCCAATGAAGAAGTCGTAACCGATTCTGATGTTACGGACGGAATCGTAATTTGCTGCTGTGTTGATAATCCTCCTACCGAGGACCCACGCAATACTGTTTGTGTGAAGGTTCTTACTAGCTCAGCAAGTTGCGAAGATAGATGCAATATATTGAGTGATTTTTCATATGTAGATCCTTCACATCATACATGTACCACCGGAGGATACACTCTCAGCCAGTGCTTTGAAGAACATGCGTATCAAGGAGAGACCGCTCCTTTTCTCCAAAACAACGGCGAGCCATCGGTTCCGATAGAATTGACTGAATACCATGTTCCTGGCGCGACTTCGCACATGGTGACGCCGTCCGTCTTTTTCGACTTCCAAGCTCTTCCTGGCGAGGATTTGGTCGAGTACCGCATCTCCGTCATCAGCAACGAGGGCGAAAACTGCACCTTTGACTTTGGCTGCAACAGCGGCGCCATTGCCGTGTCGCTCCTGCCGTCGTGCTCTCTAGACGCGGTTCCGATTGCGTGTGATCGAACACAAGAGTTCGCCATTCAGCCGTCAAACAACGCGAGTGAGCCGAATGTGGACTTTGTGATTGCCCCTGGAGTCCTTGAGCCTGGCGTCGTGTATCGATTGCGCATGCGAACCATTGACGGCACCGACGTGGGCTGTTTCACCCCGTGCGTGTCGGCGGTCATCATGCCGCCAGAGCCAGAGAATGCGCACTGCGACACTCCGCTATTCATGGCACGCGAGACTCCGCAGCAGCGTCGAAATCCTTGCCACCCCGAGTCTGGATTCAATCTGGACGAATGCAGCGAAGACTGCTTCTGTCCGTCTGCTCAAGACACAGAAGTATGCTCGGACACATCGTCGTGTAATGACGACGACTGTTTGTTTATCAATGAGCGAGTTGAAGGCGTTTTCAGAACATCGGATTACCCATTGAATCGGTGCATGTACTTTGGAAGCGCGTTTGATCTTGTCAACGAGTTTATAATCGACGACACGATCCCAGACCGCTGTTTCATATTCAACGGGTCTTTTGTGTCTTCGATTACTGATCTCCCAGTTGTTCCAAATACAGGCATGACCATTGTCAAAAAAGCTGGATTATTTGATACAAGTCAAGCGGAATTTTCCTTGAACACCATTGGAGAAAATACGCAAATCATTACTTCTGGAGGAAGTGTATTGTTCAATTTCATCCAAGACGGACAAGAACTGAGTCGTATCGAATTGTGCGGCACAGACTTTGCATTCTCTGGTTTCGTAGATTCTACGACTGTCAATTGCATCTCTGCAGTAGGAGGAAGCGTAGACAATACAGAGCTTCCCGACGTCGATCCATTGCCAATTCAACCCATTTCGCAACTAATCAGCGATGATACGGATTTCGTGCTGTCGTATCCAAATGAGGCCGCTACTGTGTATTGCAACCAGCCGACGCCAGAGCCCACTTCAAGTCCTACCCTCTCTCCGCCTGCCCCTCCACCCCCGCCGACTCCGCGGCCGACTTCTATAGCGCCTCGACTAGACGAGACGTTTTACAACGGCTTGTGCCGAGACGGGATTGATAACGACGGGGATGGCCAGATCGACTGTGAAGACATTGGCTGCATCTCAGATTGGACGTGCGGAGAGGGTAATTGCAAAGACGGCAAAGACAATGACGGAAATGGTTTCATAGACTGTGCAGACTTTTCGTGTTGTTTCGAACCCAGCTGCTTGGATTCTCCGTTGCGTGTGTGCAGAGAGATTACGATCAATTTGGATTATTGCGGAGACGGGTTGGATAACGATAATGACGGAGCTCAGGATTGCTCCGATGTTGGATGCTGTTTTTATGAAGGTTGCATTAACAGTGAATTGCGTACGTGCCCAGAATCGTCGTTTTGCCAAGACGGCATTGATAATGACAAGAATGGATTCATAGACTGTCAAGATTTCGCATGCAGATTCGACGAAGCCTGCACACCGTCGGGTGTTAATCAAATCCAAGTGACCACAACGACTCATCATCCAGACGGTCACACTCACGGAAATGAGTCGCCGACGGCCACAACGACAATGTCAGCGACCCATACAACCACCACTTATGCCTCTACCGACACCACGACCACCACAACTCATCACCGAGACGGAC
>Ga0307935_1000488_pt1 | contig 17593 bp, 12 predicted proteins | sample OrgLakmetageno92_FD_201827 | JGI IMG/M metagenome (GOLD analysis project Ga0307935, IMG submission 201827) | Saline water microbial communities from Organic Lake, Antarctica - #92 | ecosystem: Environmental > Aquatic > Non-marine Saline and Alkaline > Saline | place: Antarctica: Organic Lake...
CAGTCCAGTAATTACCACCAACGCCATTAAAAGCTTGAAACTCTAAAAATTCGGTGTCCATTCCAATTGTTTCTGGAAGCTTAGACAGATTGCCTGCTGCTATTACAACATCGCCACCTGAACCCCTTTCAAAAGTAAGTATGCCATGAGAGGCGACATCAGAATAAACCCTTATGCTTCTACCTAAATCTAAACCTGTACCACCTAATGTTATGGTTATATCTGAAGTCGTATTTACAACTAACACTCTGTCCGTATCTAAAAGCGTGTAGTTACCTGTTATTACAGTTGTGTTATATTGATCAGTAATGTTCAGCTTTAAATCAAGGGCTGTTTGTTGCGCTGTTGAAACTGGTTTATCAGCATCACTTGTGTTATCAACATTCGTTAATCCAATATCAGTCTTATCTAAAACGACAACTCCAATCTCACCGTTTACAGAATCAACAGCTCCACCGGCACTTGGAGTGGCTGCAACAAACATAGATGTCGGATTATCCCAAGCTACAACTTGGCCATCAGTTATTGTGCTAGTGTTTATATTTACATTATCTAAATCGTCTAAACCTAAACTCACAACACCTGTTTGAGAGTTAACAGAATCCACAGGAGCTGCCCCACTAGTAGTCACCCACGTTCTAACCCCTGCATTAGTTGATGACAGCACTTGCCCAGAAGTTGAAGGGTTTCCAAGTGAGTCTTCTTTCGCATCTAACAAAACATCAGTGGCACCTGTTGTGTATACATCAGCAGTGTTGGCTTTTAAATCAAGGGCTACTTTGATTGGCCCGCTTGCTACTTTTTGTGTGTCACTTGTGTTGGTGACTTGATCAATATTTAAATCAGCTTTTGTCACAGCCCCTGTTAAGCTTTCAATGGAGTTAACAATATCAGGTGTGTCTATTAACTCCGTGAAACTCACATCAGAATTGGTGATGTTTCTATCCACGTCAAACTTTAAGTACTTTCCAAACACAGGCTCTTTTAATTCAATATTTGATAAATTACTTTTCTCATTAAGTTTAATAGAGCGATTGTTAAACTCATTTTGCTCTTGCGAGATCACTGTGAGCATATCAAGCTTATTCTCAAGTTGTTTTAAATTTACATAGTTTTGAGTGATCTCTAAATCATTTTCAATCGCTGTGTTTCTAAAAATATAAAGCTCATAGCCCAAGGTTAAAGCCGTGTTTAATGTAACACTTCCACCCTCACCCTCATTTAAACTAACTGTGTAGTCAGTTTCTAATTCTAACTCACTCTCGCCATCAAGATCGTCAACAACAACAAGTCTTAAATCGCTTTCTTCAAAGACTTTAAAACTAAAAGTATAAACGGTTGTTGAGCCATCGGAAGTGAAAGAAGTGCTTGTATCTTGATTTTGAATAGACATATTGCCCCACTTTAAAAATATAAATATTTTATCAAGCGAGAATCTATTTTATAGTCACGTTTACAAGGTGTTTACTCTGCGGACTGTCCGATCATTTTATCAAGCTCTGGTGATGATTTTGTAGGATTCCACCAAAAGTTTTGACCTTTAGATTGCATCATTTTCTTTTCATACTTTCTCATGCGCTTATCAAAGTTAGGATCAAGCATTCTTTCAATGTTATCAAACATGGTTCGCTCTAACAAAAGCCTTGTGTACCAAAGATTCTGCAAAGGCATATTTCTTTTTAAAAGTCTAAAGACATCACGCTTAAAGTTTTTAAGCTCCTTGCCCTCCATGGACTTATCAAAGTTACCTTTTGTCGCACCTAAAACATCGGCCATTAAACCGCCCATAGGTCCTGTAAGTTCTGTTACCGGGTTTCTACCAAACCTTGAATAATCTCCTAAAAAGAAATCTCCAAATAGTCCTAACCCTCCGCCTTGTAAAAAAGCTGCTGACCAAAAACCATAATTTTCCATGTCTTCAGTGGACTTACCCTTAACTAGATTTTTTACTTGAATGGCCATGCCACCGATCATTGTTGTGGCAAGTGTTACCATAGCAAGATGATCATATTTTCTATGAACTCTAGCCCTTCTAATTGCAGGAAGTAAGTGAGTCATCATTCCAGTTATAGGAAAGGTTTTAAACATGAACAGACTTGATGAAAAAGCCCTTCCCATTGAGCCAGCACTCCCATTACCAAAAGCCGCACCTGTTGTTATAGCTCTAGTTGAAAGTAAGCCTTCATTTGTAGCCTGTTGTTTTAAACTATTTGCCCAGTCATCCAATTTATCTGCAAGTGAGGCTGAAAGATTTGAGTCAAGATTTTCACTAAGCCTAAGTTCATTAGGAATTATTATTTCAATTCCTTCATCAATTTCTGTTAAACCTGCTTTTTTTAAATTATCCCACTCTCCTTTTTTAATATCAAATCGCTCTAAGCTTGTTCTAAAATCTAGATCTAAAGAATCCCAGTCCACACCTTTTTTTACTTGCTCTGCAACCGTAGTAAATCCTTCAAGCATTATTCCAACCCCTGCAGCGTCGGTCATGCGCTGCAAGCCTGACATCTTATTAGTCATTGACGCAAGCCAGCCTGTGGTGCCTCCAGAGGCCATCTCACCTGCAAAACGTGTGTCTGATAAAGCTGCCCCATTTATTAAATCAGCTAGGTAGCCTGAGCGTCTTGCAATGGTTTTCATATCCTTATCGCCTGCCACTATTTTTAAATAATTACTTAAAGCTTTGGTTGATGAAAGCCCATTAATTTTAGCAGTAGCAGCTATAAAAGCTGTATCAGAAATTGCTGAAAGACTTGCACTTCCAAGCATCGCTGAGCGCATAACATTTTGGGTTCCAGTTAATACTTTCCACCACAAACTATCAGGGTTTCCATACTTGTGTTCACCCCTTAAAATTCTATATTGTGCATCAACCCAGCCCCTACGAGCTGACCTATTTTTGTCATTGATCTCCATAAAGGTGTTAAGCCTTTTAGACAGCGCATCAGGTCGTGTGGAGAGTTTTTCAAGCATTGCAATGTCATTTGCAACACCGTCCATACTTGATAAAAAGCTTTGAATTAAACCTTCATCACCGCTCCCGTATTTAGAATTGTATTCAAAAAAATCATCCACACTTTTAAAATGTATAAATCTTGATTGGTTTCTTTTTTTATCAATATCGCCTCTGCCAAAAGCCAGTTCATCGCCGTCATCAAACTTTGTTTTAAGCGAGTAAACACCGTCACTTATAATGTCTTCATATATGTAATCAAGGGATCTTAAAATTTGCTCATCGGTTAATGGCTCACCTGTTGTCTTAGAGATCATTTTCTTTCTATCTAGACGCTTATAAACATCATTAACCCACTCATCTTTTGAGACTTTTCTAATGGCTTGCTTAGAATGTACCTGTGGGAAATAATTATCAATCTTTCCCATGATGCCGCCTGCAGCTCTAAAGCGTGATGAAGAGTAGTCATACACATTTTTGATTGAATCACCTAAAACTCTAGCTCCCTGTGATTCGACAACCTCACCATGAAGGTGTCTTATAGCATCTTTAAAACTTTGGTAGTCTTTTTTAAGTTCAAACAAACCACCCGATAAAGTGTCACCTGTTTTATTTAAAAGTGAATAAAGCTCGGCTTTTACAGACTCTTTTCTAAAAGCTGTTTGTTGGTATAAATCTGATACGGCTTTTGTTGATGATATGTTTTCATCAAGCATTCTTTTTTCTAAATCTTTAATAACTTTGTCTTGTCTGATTGCAGCTCTTACTTTGTTCCTTGCAGCAGCTTCAGCCCCAATGGTGTTTGACTCAACAATTTTTTGAGCTTTTAAATCAGACTCCGTGTCAGATAAACCTCTGTCTTTTTGAGCTTTAAACTCTTCATTGTACTGCTTTTGAATTTGTTCAACCTGTTCTTTTGAAAGTTTTCTTTCTTTAAACTGATCATTTATACAATTAATAAAACTCAAAACTTAACTCCACAAGATTTTAAAGCATTTTTAATAGCTTTGTTGTTTTCTATTTCATCAACTATTTGTTTTTTAGAAAATGATTGCGGCGCACTGCTATCACCAAACTCCATTTGTAATACATTGTCGTCATTAATATTATTGAATGACTCAATTTCAGACTCTAATACACTCTCAGAGTTAATACTTTCTTCTAACTGCTGTTGATTTTTAATTCTTCTCTCATCTAAGGTTATTGGCTCAAGCTCTTCTTTTAACTCTACAATTTTTGATGATTCTGGATTAGAGGTTTTCGTTTTTAAACTTAGTGATTCACCCTCAACCCTTTTTACATCAGCTTGAAACTCTCTAACATTTTCTCTTAATATAGGGTCTTCAATTTTATCAGGGTCAATGTCCATAATTTGTTTTTCATTAACTTTGATATTGTCTCCATTTATAGGCCTTCCAGAATTATAAGCATCGTTTACTTCTTTTAATGAAAGCTTGTGTCCGTCAAGAGTTCTTAAGGTTCTAGTATCAATTAAGTCAAAGCCCTTCTTATGAAGCTCTCTTTCTAAAACTTTAACCACGGTAAGGGCCTGCGACTTATCTTTTGTTTGAGACAAATTGCTCTTTCTTAATTCAGGACGTGTAGTTTTAAACGTAACAAGCTTAACACCGTCTTTAGGCGCATTTGATTCTGCTTGATTTACAATGCTATTTATCTCATCTTGTATTTTCTTTGGGCTTCTTTTCTCAGTGTTTTTGCCGTCTAAAGCTTTTTTTCTTTTCCCTGTGCTTTTATCTAAAACCTTAAAGCCTTTGCCTGATTTTGCTTTTTTAAAGCTATTGTTATCTAAGTACTCTTGAAGCTCTAAAGCCTTTGTTTGAAGCTCAACGTTTTTCTTGTTCACAGTGCTAAGGTTTTTTTGGGTATATTTAACACTTACTTCATTTGTTTTATTAGATACTTTAATCTCTAAATCATTCTTAGAAAAAAACCCCCTTACACTCTCGCCACTTTCTAGAGCTATCCTTTTAACTTCATTAAAAATGACTTCGCCTGAAGCTTTTGATTTTGAAAGCCTCAACCCTTTTTTTGAAAGAGTGCTAACGATATTGTCCCTAACTTCAATCTCACTGTTTGTTACAGCGTTTGATTTTTCATTAAGTATGGGAACACCCCCGCTTTCTTGTTCATCAAGAGCGCTCTGTTTACCTCGGCCTTCCGCTTGTGGGGCCTCGTCTTCTAATAAGCTAGTGTTATTTTCAGGCCTACTTTTTATTTCGTTTTCCAAGTTTTTAACAGCATTAGCACGCTTTAATGATATGTGCTCAGCAACATTTAATACTCCCTTTAAACCCCCTGCAAACACGGCCCCGAAAGCCCCCGCAGTGATTAAGTCTTTTATAATCTCATTAGTGCCATACTCTAAGCCTATGGTTTCATAGTTTTCTACTCTGTCAGGCACAGTTAAAGCTTCAGTGGCCATGTTAATTCCAGCTTCAATTGCAATGGTTTTTAATAGCCCTGCACTTGCCCCTGCACCAAAGGTTGATGTTAAAAGATTTACAGGGTCTTGAAAGGAGGCGATCACACCACCTGCTAAATTTGCACCCATCGTAAGAAAGTCTTTTGGAGCACCTGCTTGAACCCTTCTTGCACCCATAACAGTGTTAAGTCTTTCTTGATCACTTCTTTGCTTTAATTCTTTTTGGGTTAAAAGCTCTGAGTATTTATCAGGTTCATCTAGCTTTAATTGGGTGATGTGTTTATCTAATGCCTCTAACACCTTAGGGTTTTCGGTTCTTAATTTTTGGCCAGATTTTCCAGTTGAATAGATATTGCTTTTGTCTTCAACGTACTTACTAACAGCATCACCGTATAAGTCATTGCCACCTGTAAGCTCTTTATATTTTTTTGAACGCTCGTTTAATAAATTGTTTTCAAAAAGCCCTTGAGAGTTTGTAAGACTTGTTGCAGTGGTTTCAGAAAGGCTTGCGCTAAAAGCATCGGCTCTAGTAAAAGAAGGTGCTTGAGCGAAGTTTGTACCAACTGCAATCTTTTCATCTTCTGAAAAATCTAAAATACTCATCTAAATCCACTGCTTCCTGTTCTAAATTCATCAAGACTTGGTGTTTGAATATTAAATTTTTCTCTACCCCTTTTAATCATTTGCCTTTCTTGCTCGCTCATTTGTGTTTTTTCAACAGGATCTTGTATAAACTCCGACAGTGATTTTAAATCTATTTGATAGGGTTGAAAAGTTTTAGAGTCCATTAAAGGCTCTTGATCTCTATACAAAAAGTACTTCCCATTCTTACTAGCTTTAAAGTTTACTCTGTATCTTGAGTTTTCCATGTTAATAGCATCACCACTTGTGGTGATTGGAAAAGAACCCTGTGAATGAAAAAGGTTTTCTTCACTGGCATTATCTAATAGCCTTTCAAAATCATTTTCATCAAGCATTCTATATTCATCACCAACTCTGGCTCTAAAGCTTGGAATGTATGAATCATTGATATTGAGTGGCTCACCTATAACTGCGTTTATAGAGTCTCTAAAAGCACCCACATCAAGGTCTTTTGAAAAGCTTCCCGATTTGGCCTTTAAAGCTGAGTAGTGATAAAAAGCCGCCTCTCTTGCAATCGAGCGAGCCGAAGGGTCAGGCAGCGCATTCTTAATATATAAATCAAACTCTTCATTAACAGTTGAATCACTAGGACTTGTGATCATGCTTTTTCCCAATACACCCTCAAGATCATTCTGCATTAGGTTTTTACCCTGCAAGATTAAAGACGCTGTTTCAGGTTCGGCATCGGCAATACTTAAAGCCCCTGCTAAGGCTGGTTGTTTTTCATCAAAAAAGAGTTGTTTTGCTAACTGTTTTTTTTGCACATCATCTGTATAGCGATCAAGGTGTGAAAATATTTGACCGACATTCTCAGGCCTTCCACTGCTAAAGGCCTTAACAAAAGCCTCGCTTTCAGTTTTTCTAAAAAATGGTAGATCAATGCCTTCTTGTTTTGCAGACTCTACAGTTAATTGCCTTTGCATTAAAGTCTGAGTGATAAGTACGCCATCAGGGTCAGCCTCTGGGTTAAAGGCTTGAAGGTTTAAAGGAGCTGATTTGCCACCTATATAATCCCACTTGCCCCAAGGATCTTTTGCAAGCTTTTGTTTTAAACCCTCAGCCCGTCTTTTTCTTTGCTCTTCAATAGACTTAATTTTTGAGCGTGCATTTAATACACCCTTTGCACCTAAAGCCTCTTTAATCTTTTCATCTTTTAAAAATTCTTTTGCAGCACTAGTGTTTCCTTGTACAAGGTTTGAATCAATAAAGGTTGATACAACGTTTTTTCTGCCTTTATTATCCAATTCATTTGCTGCATTCTCGCCCAAAGCATTTGAAGTTGTAAATTTATTTGCATCAAGACTCTCTAAAGCCTCTAATGCTTTAGGGAGTGTGCTGTTTTCTGTCGCAATAAGTGACCAGTTTTCATAAACAGCCTGTGAGTCTGACAAGGCTTTTTCTTTTATCTTTTGATGCTTTAAATTATCAACTGAGAGTTTTAGTTTTTCAATTCTTTGAGCTTTTAACTGACTTGCAGCCTGTTTACCCTCGGGGGTGTCAAGGGTCATCTCGGTTAAATCATATGCCACGCTTCTGTCTTCAATGAATTTATTTGACAACTCATCGGCTTTTGATGGGTCTTTTTCAATCTCTTCAGACAAAGCCCTATACTCTTGTTGTTCACGAAGCTTTTCATCACTATCTTGTTTTATTAAAGACTGTTGATCGGTTATTAACTTTCTTTTTTGTGCAGCTTGATCAATATTAATTGCAGCGTTTGCTACTTGATTAACGGTTTGAGTTACAGCGTTTGCCATTCTAGGCGCCTCATTCACATCAATTGTGTTTGAAGTGTTTAAAAAAGAGCGCTCTCTGAATTCAGGTATAAACCCCATACTTTTACGCTCCCAACTTTGCTATATTGCCAGCGCCATTTGCAATTGAACCGAAACCACTTAAAATGCCTTGAGTAAAAGCATTACGCCCCTGTCTTCTTGCTTGATTGGCTTGTGAGTTTCCAGTGGTAAGAATTTGTTGCTTTTGTCTTTCACCCTCTATTTCTGTAGAGCGAAGCACATCAAGCGGGGTTCCTCGCAACAGCACACCGCTTTTTGCAAAAGCCACTTCTTGATTTGCAAGAGTGTCTTGGATCTCATTTTCTTTTAATCTTATAGTTTCTTGTGTTTCAGCTTCAATGGCTCTGGCTTTAGCTTTACCAGCTTTTTTGGATTCAATGCCCCCCATAATACTAGAGGTTGCACCTAAAAGTGCAGCACTTCCAATAACAATTGATGATACTGCAGCCATTACTTAACCTCCAATAAAAAGCTTTTTTCTTTAATCTTAAACCCACGCTTTAAAAAATGCTTTTCGCCTATTGGGCTATTATCTTCTAAAGTTAAAGTTATAAAATCAGCATACTCTTTTCCAAACTCAATAAATTTATCCAAAAGTTTCAAACCAGCTCCTGTGTTTCTGTGTTCTTCTTTCACCCACCAAAAGCTTTCCGTTAAAGCCCACAAAGCTGGGTTATAAGGGTGCGGATTAAAGGTGCCCATTATAAAGCCAGCAGGCTCTTCATTCTTGTTTTCAGCTATATAAACCACATGGTCTTTAATAAAGGTTTCCACTAGTGGTTTAATTGAATCTTTGTTGTATAAAGAAAACCCTGTGTCGTAAAAATTAGAAAACTTTTCAAGCTCAGTTTTAATAAAGCCATAATCTTTTAGCTTGCCTGTTCTTATAGTCATGACTCCTCCGTTTTCATGTAATAACCGTATGAGTTTATAGTCATAGGAAAGGGTGAATCTTGTACAAAATATAAACTCTTTTCTTTTTCCCAATCATCTTCTACAGACAGGCTTTCAGACACCCCTGTAAAAAGTGGAATTTGTGAATCAATTGGATCATTAGGAGTTCTTAAGTTTAAAGGTTTAAGAGTATAAAAGTCTGTTCCAAACTTTAGTCCTAAAGCATTTTCAAGTTTTATATGAAGCTCTGACATATTCTTTTCTTTAAAGTAAGAATCACCAAGTTTTGAATAACCCTGCAGCGGAAGTGTTTTTATTAAACCTCTATAAGGCAGACCGAAGTTTATAAAAGAAGATAAATCAATTTGGTTTTCATATAGGTTTGTTAAATCTAGCACACCACTTGAATCAACTTCTACAATAAAAAGCTTATTCTCAGTTGCAGCAATCACTGTACGGTCTTTAAACCTGGGAGCTTGAAAGCTTACTCGTTTTGCCACCAATTCACCAAAAGAATAATCAGCTTTAGAAAATGCACTTGTAATGTTTAAATCAAAAACTCCGCCACTAATACCTGTAACTATGGCACGACCCGATTCACCTACTTCAACAATTTCATCACCTACGGTTAAAACACCTTCGTTTGGTGTAACACCACCTTGAGAAAATGAATCAAACACATTATCAATCGAGCCTGCCTCAATCTTAGGGTTAAACACAGTTTTTGAATCAAGGTATAAATCATTTTCTTGTTGAGATAAAATGTATGACCTGTAAAGAGCAAGGTCTGTTGCTTTACTTCCAGTTATATAAAAGTCTTCTGGCCTTAAGTAGAATCTTTCAACGTCTAACTTTTCTATGTACCTTTTGTTTTCACCAGTGGTTTTATCAGGCCTATCAATAACAAGCATTAAAACATCGCCATCTTCATCATCAATAATAGTTCCTAAATCTATAACCTTATCTGTTTGATTAAGCTTTAATCTAAACCATGACATCATGCTTTGGTTTCTATCTGTTACAACCCCAATGGCTCCGCCATTTTCTAAGGCTGCGTAAGTGATGTTTGTATTCTTTTGAACAAAAGCTAGTTTTCTAATACCTTGAAAAGCCATGTCTTTTGATAACTGGTTCATGTCAAATGATTCATAACCCCCTCTAACACCTTTAGAATAATCCATTGACCTTAAAGTTGTGTCGTTTCGCTCAATAAAATAAATGCGTTTGTCTGTTAAAATAGGTTTAGCGTTTTTTGAACCGATATTATCAATGGGCCTTATTGAAATTGAATTCGGTGTAATAGGAGCCGCTTCATTGCCTCCCATTGCAATAAATGAACCTGTGTCCGTTCCTACAACAATTGCGCTGTCAGTGGGCTGTATCCAGTTAATATCAGACACATTGTTATTAACCCCTGCTAAAGTGTAGGCCATTGAGTCTGTGACTTCACCATTGATACTAAAGTCAGTAAGCCTATTGGTTCTTGAAAAATATAAAACATCTTCTTTACCTAAAACCAAGCGTTGTTCATAAAAAGCAATTGACGTAAAAAATGTTATGGCTTCATCAGGCTTAGTGCCCCAATAATCAGGATCATAGCTGACAGTGATAGTTTCTAAAGTTCTAGTAAAATTATCTCCATCAAAAGTGTAAACAATTACATTAGCGTAGGAAGGCCTGATTAAATAAATAGAGTTTTTAATTTGAACATAATCAATCTTTGAAGGGTCATAATCAAAATCACCTAAAAAGTCATATGCCCCAACAAGTCTGTGTGCTGATATAATTTCAATAGTTGAGTTGACAGGGTCACCTACTTTTGTAGGGTCAAAAATTTCAAACCAGTCACCTGTGCCATCGCTGCCTTGATCTACCACATCACCTCTAACTTTAAGACGTGATACAACTGATGTATCAAAATTTGTAACATCTAAAATTGCTTCAACGTATGTACCATTAATACCTGAAGAAACTATTGGATCTGCAGTGTAGTATAGTCTAAATCTATTAGTCGCTGTTTTTATTGAACCTGTAGCAGTTGGTGTTTGTGTGATTCGTGAATCCATTCGGCCTCTAGCGTTATAGGCTTGAAAAAATCCACGCTCGAAAACTAAAAGCAGTCCATTATAATCAGCAGGGTTAAAAGGAATTGTGAAGGTGCCATCATCAAAACCAAAGTCATCAATAAACCCCTCATTAAGAAAAACAGTTGGAGGTCTATACTTTGCACTTCCTTGAAGAGTTGGAATAAAGTTTTCCATTCTTTCAACAGCAGTGGGATAAAGCTCTAAATTAGAAGTGGCTGAAAACTCTTGTGAGATCTCGCCACCTTTAAAAGAGTTTCTTAAAAAATTAGTCTTCATTGTCTTTGCAAGTAGTTGGTGAATCGGTTTATAATTTGCACAGGGCTTTCTTTAGCATCTTGAGTGGCAGCCATTTTAAGGTGCTCTAGGGCTGCTTTTTTTAATACATCAACACTTGATCTTGAATTGGTTATTTGAAAACAAATTGCTGCACCCAAAAGATTTGAAAAAGCCATTGTAAAGCCACCAGAAAATTTTGAAACTGTCTCAAAGTCAGATGTGTATCTTAAAGGAAGTGAGCCGTCTTGTTCATAAGTTAAACCGTCATTTAGATACAACACATCACCCTCAACCTTGTGCTGTTTAATTTGAGTGTGCTTAGCACCTGCTGAGATAAACATCACATAGTCACTTGGTAGCGCATAAGGTATTTCATCACCAAAAATGGGAGCCGTTAAAAGCCTTGGAAGCACTGCTCTTTTTGTAGCAAAGTTAAAGGCGTAGTTTTCTAATAGAAATATTCTAACCACATCATACCAGCGGCTTATTAGTCTTTCATTCTCAGTTTCAGGGGTATCAATTGAATTGACCTTAGTTGAAGAGATTAAATCAAGGGCTAGGTTTGCAATGTCGGTTTTAGAGTCTACAAAAGCCATTTATTTAATATCTCCTTTAAAAGGTTTTAAAAAGCCCTCCTAGAAAAGAAGTTCAAGAGTTAACAAAAAAACTTCTAGGAAGGCTTAAAAATAATTAGTTATTAAACAGTGGTAGTGACTTGTTGTACTCTTTTACCCTCTGTTCTCACAGCTCCAAAAGACCCTGTAGCAATCACAGCATATGTGTTTATGTAGTCATCAAGCTTTCTAACCTCTAAGGCTATTTCTTCTTGAACTCCGTAACATAAAGCATCCTGTGTAAAAGCAATACACTTTCTTTCTGTGTCAGTAGCCTGAAGTTCTAAAATTGGGTTTGTAGCATTAGCTGCGTATTTTATAATATCAAAACCAGCGGCTTTTTGGATTGAACCTTTTTCAACAAAATACTCTCTGTTGTAATCACCACTAGTTAGCTCAACCTCACTCATCATTTGAGTGTGCTCTTTACCAGAGATAACCATAAAAGACTTATCCATGTCTTCATCAATAATTAAATCATTATCAATAAAGTTTTGTCTAGCCTCTAGAATCTTTTCATATGTAAGACCAGCGGTTGCATCAACTTCCAAAACCCCATCTGCTGTAGCTGTTAAAGCCGTGCCATAATCTTCACCTGTGTTTACACTTGCAAGTAAAGCTGCAATCCCTGTTAAATCCCAACGCCTCATCATAGCGTTTGCCACAACTTGCTCGTAACCGTTTTTAGGATCTAGGAATTGCTCAACAGCATCTCTACCGTCAAAAGGCAAAGTGACCTGCCATCTGTTTGGAGAGATTTGACGTCTGTTGTGCTCTAAGTCTGCAAAATCAAGTTTAGCAAACCTTGCATTGGCATCAGTAGCCTCTACTGTACCATAGCCGTCATAGGACATGTCTTTGCCCTTAAAGTATTTGATTATTGAAATATCTTTTGTTCTAGACTTTTTTTGCTGGGCTGCCATGTGAACGCTTTCACTAAACGCACGCACCCTTGTTTCATCTATTGTAGCTCCTACTGGATTCACTGCCATCTTAAACCTCCTAAAGTTTTTTAAATAACTGGCTAAAAAAATGATTAATTCTTTCGACCAGCTACCCTATAAAAACTAGGACTGTTCTTATGGCCTATAAGGCGCCACCACTTCCTTCTATTAATTCATAGATGAATGTGTGGACTCTAAAAAAAAAGCTTCCCACTTGTTTAAAATTCTAAACAAATATGAGAAGCCTTTAAAGTATAGTTTACATTGTGTTTACGTTATCTTTGTTCAAGCTTCATAAGCTTTGAAGTAAGCTGCAAATATTTTTGTTGTAGTCTTTCATCCTTCTTGTATTCAGGATCATTATAAACCGCTGCCATTTCTTTTTTAAGATCAATGATATTATCACTACCTGTATCATTTGGAGTTTGTGATTTTGAAAGTGGTTGATCTTCATTGTTCATTTTATCAAGCATAGTTTTAAGAGGTTGAATGATTGTTAAAAGCTCCTTATTCCCAAGCTCACTCATAGTGGCTCTTATCTCAGAAGGCACATTTTGAACAATCCACTCTTGAACTTCAGCACTTGCTCTTGACCACTCATCTTCACTACCAAAAGTATCTACAGCAAGCTTTGAAAAATCTTGATCCCTAGCTTCAATCTTTTGCTTATTAGCTTCAACCCCTCCAGAAAGATCTTTAGAGTACTTATCAAAAAGAAGGTTTGCTTGCTTGGCAGTTAAGCCTGCAGCGTGCGCTGTTTCTTTAAAGTTTTTCTCATCAAACCCTAATTCTTTTAATTCATCGCTCACTTCAAGTTTGTAATCATCAGGGTTTTCAGGCCTTCCAAGTTTTGAGTAAAAAGAAAAGAAATCCTCGTTGACTTCTTCTGGCTCACTTAGCCTTTCACCAATCTTTTTATTAGCATGAACAAGTTGTTTGGCCATATCATCAATGGATTTAATGTTTTTAATAGTGGGAGTTTCTTTATACTCTTCACTTATTTTATCCATAAAAGATAAATCAGGCCCGTCACTTTTTAAACCTTCTCTAAAGCTATTGCCCCCTGCACTTGGTTCATTAGTTTGCGTTTGTTGCTGTGTTGTTTGCTGTTCTTGTTCACTCATTGTTATTCACTCCTATTTTCTACTTCTTTTAAAATATCTTTATGTATAAAATTTCTAAACTTGCACCACACAAGCCTTGCGCCTTCTGCTGCTAAAACATTGTTAACTAAGACTTCCTTGTTCTCACCTACAACTAAAGAGCTTGTGTTGTAACCACACATATTCTTTATTGTAACCAATGCTTTTTTCCCAACTGGGGTTTGAAATAAAACCTTAAAATCTTCTTTTAGTTTTTCATTCGACTCATTGTGGGCTTTAAACTGTTTTTCTAATTCTTTTTTGCTTTTCATTTTATGCCTCCCTTGCTTGCTTTTCTAAAGTTAACTGGTTTGATTCTTCAACTTGGTCTTGTTGTCTTTTTTGCGCTTCTTGTCTTTGTTTTTGAAGTTCTTCAACCTCATCTTTTGCTAAAAGAATTCTAGGCGAGCCAGTGAGCTTTTGCGCATTTTCTAATATGGCCCTATCATCAAGGTGCATTAATACATCAGGCTTTGCTTGAGCTAACTGAGTGATGTAAGTCACCGCTTGCACCATGCCGTTTAACTCTTCAGCTGATTTCATTCTAGCTGCAGGGGTTGTGTAAACTATTTGATAAAATTCTTTTCCTTGCTTTAAAAGCTCTGCAATTTCATCAGGTATGTAGGTGATTTCTTTTCCTTCTCTGATTCTAATCTTTTCTTCATCACTTCCTTTTATGACTCCAAACTCACCTTTTCTAAAAAGAGTGTTTACAGTTCTTTCAATCATAGGAGTAAACAACTCAGAGTTTTGGCGGGAAAAGATTGAGTTATTCACCTGTCCTCTGATTTGTTGCCTTATTTGAGCCTCACCTAAAGTCATGGCGGTTTCATTATTAAAATCTAGAAGTCTATCTAAACTAAAAGCTTCAGTGATTTTGTTATCAAGCCTTACAATTGATTCATCTGAAATATTTAAATTCACTTGTGGAATGATTCTAAAAACTGGAGTGTTAGAAGTTAAAAGCTCATTAAAAGGGTTTAAAGCGTTTGGTGAAATATCTAAGTATTCACCTCCGAAAGCTGTTGCTATAAACCCTAGTGCTGGCTGTATTTCTTGTTCTTCTAAATACTCTCTTAACTGCACTTTTCTATTGATCTCTTTTATTGCAGGACGTGACTCCATTGAAGGCGAGATACCATATTCATTGTCAGTGTTTTTATAAAACCTTGCAACAGGCATTGGAAACTCATAAAACTTTGATTCTTTTAAGATTTGTCCAGTGTCGTATTCAAAGTGAATAGATTCAAAAAGATATGATTCTTTTTTATTCTTTTTAATCTTTGGCTCAATGGCTTGAATGATTTTAACCTTTTCATTTAGCTTATTTGTTTCATAAAGCTTTTGAACTTGAGGTGAAACATTCTCAACACCATACTCTTCAACAAGTCTTTTAATGGTCCAGTGATCATCAACGTACACTGTGTTTACAATTCCATTGGCACCCTCAGCAAAGGATATGTTTTTTAAACCCCATGTGGAAAACCTGACTTTAGTTCTTTCATCCTCTGCAATAAAAAGCCCAGCACTCCCTAAAGTTACTTGCTCATAAAAATTTTCTTCTATTGCATTTGGAAGCCCACCTTTAGGGTTATCCATTGTGTCCACTGTCTTAATGGTCATCATTTCATAAAAATCATTATTCTCTTTTGTATCAGAAATTGAAGGGTGTCTTCTTAATTCAAAGCTTCCTTTAGCCGCTGGCCAAAGTATTCCTTTTAAAATAGAGGCAAGCTTTCTTGAGGCGTTTGGAGCTGTGGACTCATAGATTCTGTCATCTTCATCATCAAGATTAGAGCTTTCTGTAGACTCTTCAAACAAGAAGCCTTCTTGCCTGACATAGCGGTTTATTTCTTCATAGTGTTCACGCTTTAAAAGCTTTCTAGTTCTCATTTGATTGTAGCGTTCTTTTAAGTATTTAATGTCTTTTGCCATTTTAGCTTTACCCCTTAATTACATTTTAATAGTTTTTTTACTACCCTTTAATTTAACTTGATTATGACCACGTCTTTTAACAATCCCGCCCACACTCTTAACCTCACCCTTATTTAAAGGATCAACAGGAAAGGCGAATGTTAGAGCGATTGAATCACCAATGTCTGGAGACATTTTAAAATCTTCTTTTAATTTTTGTTTTGAAATGAGTTTTATCTTATTGCTTGTAGTAAGCAGATAATCTGGCATAGCCATAAGATCAGCCTGTATTTCATCATCATCAGGTATTTGTGGTTCATCGTTTTCAAGCCAGTCACGCATTGATACCCACATCTCAGCACGCTTATTCTCATAAACATCACGCTTAAAAGCCCTCATTCCAAAATCAACGGCCACAACCCTGTCTCTATAGCCAAGCTCCCAAAGGCGTGAACAAATGGCGTGACCATTTTCACCCTTATCAACAAATACTTTTACAGGTCTAAACTCTTTAATGGCTTGAATAATTATTGCGACAAACTCCATTGGTTCTAATGGCTCTTCTTTTGTGTCATACACTAAACAGCTTTTAAGTTTTCGGCCCTGCCTTGCACTAATAACAGCCCTATCGCCCCTATGTGCTGGATCAACCCCCAAGATCATTGGAGAGTCATAGTCAGCTACGGTGCGCTTTCTTGCATCCATTAGCTTTTCAATATCTATTAGAGTGTCATCACTTGCTTGAAAGGCTTCATAAGGGTTGCAAGGGTATTCTTGCATAAACTTTGTTTCTTTACCTGAAAAGGAAGTGTCTATTTTATTTCGCCTCCAATAAAGCTGGGAGTATTCAAGTCCATATCTTTCTTTTATTTCAAGCTCTTTTTGAGTCCAGACGATGTCTTTTGGCGATGTCTTTCTATACTCTTCTTGAACAAACCAAGGAACAAACACTAAAATGAATTCACCCTTGCCGTTTATTGCATCCATGGACATTTTATAAAAATCATTGTTCATGCCGTTTGCAGTGGATTCTATTATTACTTCTGTGCCATCACTTTCCGGTACCGTTTGCAAAGCCCCTGTTTTTATAGAGTCGGGGTCAGGGTAGAAGGCATACTCAGACAAATGAAAGTTTGTAACAGTGTAAGAGCGTCCACTTTGTTTACTACCTGCAGTTGATACACGGTAGTTAGAGTCTAAGCCTTCAAACTCTAAGCCTGTGGCACTTAATGATTTTGTAGGGGTTTGAAGCCTTAGATCGACATTGTCGTGATACCTGCAAGTCATAGAATAAAGGTTTGATGTGGCCTCTGCTAAATGGGTCATTATAAAGGTGTTGTTAGCAGGCCTTCTTGATGTTTTATGGTAAAACCTTGCCCCAATATAAGTTGAAACCCCTTGCTGTCGTCCTTTTAATATTATGGCTCTAACTTTTCCAGTGGCTTTTAATTGAGCTTCAAGTTTTTCATGTACAATGTTTTGAGCGTTATTTAATTTAAACGGCACAACCCCTTTAGTGGGTTCTTTATGCTTTACTTTTAAAGGAGCATATTCAGCATATATTCTTAAATCATTCGTAAGAATGCGATCAATCTCTATCGCTCGCTCTTTAGATGCTTGTTGCATAAGTTTAATTAACCTTTTTTAAGCATTAATGATTTGTTGATTGCATTTAAAAAATCAGTGTAAGTTTCTTTGCCCACATCATGAGTTACGTTTTGCGCTTTGGTTTGAATGTTAAACCTTCCCATGATGATCTCTGCTATTTTTGGATCTCCAGAAAGTTCAAACTTTAAAGCCATTGCAGCAAACCCACGCTGTACAGATGAGAGCTCTTTGTTGTTTATCATTTCATTAAGTGAGACACCTTTTTCAACAAACACTTCAT
>Ga0307935_1000490_pt1 | contig 17579 bp, 13 predicted proteins | sample OrgLakmetageno92_FD_201827 | JGI IMG/M metagenome (GOLD analysis project Ga0307935, IMG submission 201827) | Saline water microbial communities from Organic Lake, Antarctica - #92 | ecosystem: Environmental > Aquatic > Non-marine Saline and Alkaline > Saline | place: Antarctica: Organic Lake...
AACCGATTTTACAAAAGCCTCGCTGTAGATCGCCCGCAACCGCCGCAACAACTCCCTATCCGAAAGGCCATCCCTCGGCGCCGGTGGAACCTCAAGTAGAATATGGAAATGGTTCGACATCACGCAGTATGAAAGCACCCGGCATCCCGTGAAATTCTCATACATACGCATGAACATCCGAAACGCCTCCCGCTCCTCATCGCCAAACACAAATCTCCGATCCACCACCCGCGAAATGCAGTGATAAATCGAAGGCTTATCCAACGAATCCTTCCAAGGAGCCAACCATCTCGCCCGTCTCATATCCCCTTTCTACTCGCTTCAAGTCACATAGCAAGAGCAATCTATACATATTGTCTGTCACCTTGTAAGTTATTGTTAGAAACTTTTCCCAAATATCGAAGGCGAGGTGAAGCTGGAAAGAGGGTTTCTACTATTCCCCTGCACGCATGCTTTTATAAAGGATTCCAAAAGTGACCCAGCAAAGGGCGATGATACCCGCGAGGATCCACCAGAAGTTTTCCCAGCCGTTGCCGTTGGAATCCACGCAAACTCCGTGCAGCCAACCACAGAAAAAAGCCCCAATTAGCGGCCCGATTCCCGCCGACATGAGCGAGAGCAAGCCTTGTGCCTGGGCTTTGAGTGAAGGATCGACGCGGCGATTGAGATACACTTGGGCTGTCACAAAATACATTGTGTAGCACACGCCGTGTAGTGCGACGCCGGCAAAGTGCCAACCGACGAGACCGGTGAGCCCTGCGTAGCCGCTCATGGAATACCGCAGGACCGACAAGCCAAGCCCCCACAGCAGGAGCGTTTTGAGTCGGTATTTCACCATCATGGCTCCGAGCAAGAACATTGCAAATACCTCACTCCACTGCGCCACACTCACGGAGGCGGTTGGAGTTTTGTTACCCAGCTCTTTGAATAACTCTGCTGAGTACATGTAGAAGGCCGCGAGCGGGATGGAGAACAGTCCGGTCACGCTCAGAAGAACCGCGTGGTTTCGATTACGGAAAAGGACGAATGCTCCCAAGCCAAGCGCTCTACGCCATGATTTCCCAGAGCCGAGTGGCGGGGTGTGCGGCAAGGCAAAGGCAAACAAACCAGTCAACAGCCGCGCGCAAGCTGCAGCATAACCTGCTACCGGTGACGCATCCGCTTGGAGCACGTAACTAGTCATGAAGCCGGCAGCCATCCAGCCGAAGGTCGCGCCGACACGCACGAATGGGAAATTGCGTTCACCGTCGTTTAAATGGGTAAGGCTGATGGTCGTGATCAATCCCCAGGATGGACTTGAGACGATAGAGTAAGCAGCTAGGCCGGCGAAAAACCAAATCGGCCCGAGCCCGATATCCAAGCAGAGGAAGGTAACCGCAAGGATCGCAGCCCCCAGCAATGAACTGTAAGACAGGAGCTTTTGTGCGGCCAAACGCTCATCCGCGAGCGCTCCGGCGACCAGTGGCGCGAACAAGGAGCAAACCGGTGGAATAGCAAAAGCCCAAGCGACCCACTCTCCCAACCCCTCGGCTTTGAGAATATTTGTCAGCGCAGGAATCCAAAAGCCCGGCGCGAGGCCGTGCATAAAGAACACCACCCACAGTAGTGGAAATGTTGATCGTTTATCCGCTTTCTTCGCCACGGCCCTTGCTTATCCAGAATTGGAAACCACGCAAGGTCGATGACTCAGTAATTCAGTTTTCCGCGTCGAGAATAATGGCGGCGCAGCGATCCGCTTCAGCGAGCTGTGGCGGACTATTCACAGCGGAGCCAATGAAGTAACCCTGACTCTGGAGTGCCTTCAGCCCGCGGATTACCCGTGCGTTCTCTTTGACCCGCGGCATTTCCAGTAGGCCGACTTTCGCCCCTCCGGTGAGGGCCTCGTAGACCATGGAGACTGAGTCTTCCGTGACCCATACTTCCTCTGCTTGCGAAAGGCGCTCCGCCAACCAGCCGGGTGAGGTTTGCTCGTGAGGAAAAATCTCAAGGTCTAAAGCTTCGTTCTTCAAGCAGGTTAAAAAGGTCTCCGGAGTTCTGCGGGAGTTGGTCAGCTGCCAGCCTTTCCCGTTGGCGTTAACGTTGCCGTTAAAGACAAGGCGGCGGATCTGCTGCACCAAATCCACCTCATCATATCCGTGAATTTTTGAAGGCCCACCGATCAGCAAAAGCTTGCCCGATTTTTTAGCATCATTTGGAACCACACGGTTCAGTGCTCCCTTACTGATGATAAGCCGGTGCTTACGCGGTATCCTTTTGAAATCGTGCTGTGGAGCGATGCACCACCCGAACCAATTCAGCGGAAGACTGGGCTTCATGAGGACGATGCTGCGTGCCTTGTATTTCCGGCTCAGTAATAAGAGGGCGAGATGTGTTGTGCTCCCGGTGGCGATGATTAAATCCGGCCTTGGTAGTTCTCGGCTCTGGTCCAGCGCTTGGTAGATGCGCGCGATTCGGCCTATTCTGATATCTAGCGTGACGATATGGTGCTCCGCCGCAGTCCTTCGGGCCATTGCCTCAGCCAGACCAAGAGACTGGTTTTCATGACCAGCCTTGCCATCACTGAGAATCAGAACTTGTAGTTTGGAGTTCAATACAGCCCGAAACTGAATGACAGATGCGCTTATTGCAAAAGGAAACCACGGATGGAAACCACAGATTGTCATTGCCCATCAAACGGTGATACTTTCAGGGATGTCTTTCCTTAAAATTCTTGGGTGCCTGCTATCTGTTTCGCTTTCCCAAGTCGCGATTGGCGAAAATCTGCCACTTTTGAAGACTTCAGAAATCCGGGACTTCTCAGAACTGGAAGCGCCCCGACAAAAGGTGATTGAAGTAGCTATCAACGCAGGGAAAGAAGTCGCAGGCATGCCGTATCTCTATGGAGGAAATGGCCCTGCGGACGGTGGGTTCGATTGCTCGGGAGCGATGCATTACATCCTGAATAAAATGGAGCTCAACCCGCCAAGGACTTCTTCGGACCTATTTCTCTGGATAAGAGATCAATCAAAAATCCATATCATTTCCAAGGAGGTGGATGATCTCAGGCACAAAGACTTCGCGCATCTGAAGCCGGGAGATCTTGTCTTTTGGACGGGAACGTATGAACCGACCGATGGCAGAAAAACCAAGATCACACACGTCGGCATGTTTCTTGGCTATGAGAAAAAAGACGAGCATGCCGTCATGATCAATGCCACCAATGGCCGCTCTTACCGAGGTAGTAAGGGGAATGGTTTTGGCGTTTATGATTTCCGTGTTCCGAGGAAAGGGAGTAAAAGCCGTATTGTTGGTTACGGCACGCCTCCGGGTCTAATTTCTAAAACTAGAGTTCCAGCATTAGACGGTGCGGTGCCTCAAGGCAGTCCTTGATGCGTAGCAGGAAGGTGACTGCTTCTTTACCATCAACCAGGCGGTGATCGTAACTCATGGCGAGATACATCATCGGGCGAATCTCCACTTTCCCATCAACGGCGATCGGGCGCTGCTGGATGGTGTGCATTCCAAGGATTCCACTCTGTGGTGGGTTAAGAATAGGCGTGCTGAGTAGGGAGCCGTAAACTCCACCATTGGAGATGGTGAACACTCCACCCTGAAGATCTTCGATGGTGATTTTCCCTGATTTCCCTTTAGCTGCGTAATCGAGAATATCCTGCTCGATCTGTGCAAAAGATTTTTCATCACAGTCACGAAGGACCGGAACGATGAGACCCTTCTCAGTGCCAATCGCAACTCCGATGTCGTAGAAATGATTTTCAATAACCTCGTTGCCTTCGATGCGCCCGTTGATGGAAGGGACATCTTTGAGCGCTTGGGTCACCGCTTTAACAAAGAACGACATGAAGCCGAGCTTCACTCCGTGTTTTTTGACGAAATCTTCTTGAACGCTTTTACGAAGGTTCATCACTGCGGTCATATCGACCTCGTTGAAGGTGGTGAGAATCGCGGCCGTCTGCTGAGCATTGACCAGATGCGTGGCGATCTTGCGCCGTAGCATGGACATTTTACGACGCGTGGTGCGGCCTTCTTTGACCGGAGCTGGCTGCTTCGGCTCTGGCGCACTCACTACGGAGAGATCAGGTTTCGGGCGAGAGTCCGCAGGCTGAGAAGCGGGTGCTGGGGCTTCCTGTTTCGGAGCGGGAGCTTCTTCTTTAGGGGCTGACTTAGGCTCTGATGATTGCGAACTAGCAGATGCTCCCGGGGTAACGCGAGCAATGACTTTACCGATCTCCACCTCTTCGCCCTCAGGGATGAGGATCTGTATGATTCCCGAGACTGGGGATTCAACTTCATTTGAAACCTTATCGGTTTCCAAGGTCACGAGGACTTCTCCTTGCTCGACCTGTTCTCCATCCTGCTTACGCCACGCAGCTACGTTCGCGGAGGTAATGGATTCACCAGCAGCAGGGACTTTGATGTCTACCGGCTCACCGGATGCGGTGGGCTCCGATTCTTCTTTCTCCTCTTTAGCTGGAGCTTTTTCAGGCTCAGGTGTGGTTTCTTGAGGGGCTGCATCCGACTTTGCTGACTCTTCACTGCTTGCAGGTTTCTGCTCCGGCTCCGAGGACGTAGAGCCTGATGGCTCGAGATGACCGATCACGGTTCCGATGTCGACTTCCTCGCCTTCGCCCACCGTGATTTTGAGGACGCCATCGGCTTCCGCCTCAAGCTCATTGGAAACCTTGTCAGTTTCCAAGCTCACTAGAGCATCGCCTTTTTTGACGGTGTCTCCGTCGTTCTTATACCATTGCGCGATGTTCGCGGAGGTGATGGATTCGCCGGCAGCCGGCACTTTGATATCAATAGCCATTTTAAAGGTAGGTTGAGTGGGAAATCAGATTTCGAATGCTTTGGCGAGTAGGGCCTTCTGTTCGCGGTAGTGCATCGCTTTGGAGCCGGCGGCAGGACTTGAGCCGGGTTTACGTCCGGCGTAGAGAGGCCATTTGCCTAGAGTTTCCTCAAGACGGGGTGCGACGTAAGTCCAAGCACCCATGTTTTTCGGTTCCTCTTGGCACCAGATGAACCGATCTGCACTCGGGAACTGACCGAGTATTGCCTGCACCATCTCACCATGGAACGGGTAGAGCTGCTCGACTCGGATGATTGCGACATCATTGATCTCGTGCTCTTTGCGATGCGCGATGAGGTCGTAGTAGACCTTGCCGGAGCAGAAGACCACACGCTTCACCTTCTTCGGCTTCTCGAATTCCATGGTGTCGGGAAGAATTTCTTGGAAACAGCTACCCTCGAGGAAATCCTCCTCAGTTGAAACTGCTTCTGGTCTACCGAGCAGGCTTTTGGGTGTCATCAAGATTAGAGGCTTGCGGAAGTCACGGTGCTTCTGACGGCGCAATGCATGGAAATACTGAGCTGGAGTGGTAAAATTACCGACGACCATATTTTCCTCCGCGCAGAGCTGGAGGAAACGCTCGAGTCGGGCACTGGAATGCTCCGGGCCCATGCCTTCATAGCCGTGCGGCAGCAACATCACCAAGTCGGACGGAGTTTGCCACTTCGACTCAGCGGAAGAGATAAACTGATCGATGATTACCTGCGCACCGTTCGAAAAATCGCCGAACTGCGCTTCCCACATCAGCAACATACTCGGGTAAGAGAGGGAATATCCGTAATCGAAGCCAAGGACGGCGAATTCGGAAAGAAGTGAGTTGTAAACGCAGAACTTGCCCTGATCGGGAGCGAGGTTTTGTAGCGGGATGTAGCGCTCGCGTGTCTCGTAATCGTAGAATACGGCGTGTCGTTGGGAGAATGTTCCGCGGCGGCAATCCTGACCGGAGAGCCGGACCGGTGAACCTTCCAAGAGAAGCGCACCGAAGGCCAGAGATTCCGCGAAAGCCCAGTCAAATGGGCCACCGTTTGCCAAGGCATCGACCCGGCGCGGGATGAAGCGTTTCGCCAACGTTGGGTTCAAGCTGAAGCTTTCAGGCACATTGGTAAGAACTTTACCGATCTGCTGAAGCGTTTCTTTTTTAATACCCGTCGCAACCGGCGCATGCGAGTAAGATGGCTGAATCACTGCGGTGGATCCGCTGAAGACCGTGCGATCACCGGCTTCCGATAGCTCAACCATTTTCTGGTGACCTTCTTCCAGCCTATCCCAAATAGCCTTTTCGATATCATCCGCTTCTTGTTGGGAAAGCACTTGCTCGGTAACTAGCTGTCGCTTGTAAACCTGACCGAAGGTCTCGCGAGCCGCGATTTCCTTGGCGACGATCGGCTGGGTAAACGCTGCTTGGTCGGCCTCGTTGTGTCCTTGGCGACGATAACAATACATGTCGATTATCACGTCTCGGCCAAATTTCTGACGGAACTCCAGAGCGAAGTTCGCCGCCCAGTAAAGCTCCATCGGCTCCTCGCCGTTGACATGGAGAATCGGCGCTTCGATCATTTTCGCAACATCAGTCGCGTAAGATGAGGAGCGCGCATCCGCCGGCATGGTGGTGAAACCAATCTGGTTGTTGATGATCAGGTGAATGGTGCCGCCAGTGCGGTAGCCAGGAAGCTGGGATAGATTCAGCACTTCAGCAATCGATCCCTGACCTGCGAAGGCGGCATCGCCGTGGAGTAGAATAGGGAGGACGCGTTTGCGGTCAGTTGTAGCACCGTCGTCACCGAGGACGCGTTGACGCGCACGGGCCTTGCCCTCAACCACGGCATTGACCGCTTCGAGGTGGCTGGGGTTGGCAGCCAGGCTGACGCGCACATTGCCTTCGGGAAATTCGCGCACACTCTCATATCCGAGATGGTATTTCACATCGCCGTCGCCAGCGACCAAGCCCGGCTCATAGTTCGGAGTGAACTCGTAAAGCAGCGTGGTGAGAGACTTACGGACGAAGTTAGCCAGCACATTGAGCCGACCGCGGTGAGCCATGCCCATTTCAATTTCCAGCACGTCCTGCTTTGGGCAATCCTCCAGAAGCGCGTTGAGCAGCACCATGGTGCCCTCACCGCCCTCAAGCGAAAACCGCTTCTCGCCGAGGAATTTCTTCGCGAGAAAGTTTTCAAACGTCTCTGCCTCGAGCAACCAGCGCAGGCTTTTGGTTTGCATCTCCGGCGTCTTCTTAGGCCCTGTCGAGCCATGCTGCTCGATTTTCTCACGCACCCAGTGGCGCACCGTGGTGTTATGAATGTGCATGAACTCAAAGCCGATTTTACCGGAGTAAGTTTGCTTGAGCGCGGCGACCATGCTTTTGAGCTGCATTTTCTCGCCGTTGAAGAAAAATGGATTCGAGGCCTCACGGCTCATCTCATCTTCAGTGAATTTGTATTCGCCTAGCGAAAGTCGCGGATTCACTTCTGGTTCATCATCGAGCGGATTGATTTGCGCCTGAGTGTGCCCCAAGGTCCTGTAGTTATAAACCAAGCCAACGACTTTACCGTTGAAATCCAGATCCCCTAGCGGCTGTGTCTGCGAGTTGGTGGTTGCCGACTGTGCTGCGCCTTTTTCTTTTGCTTGAGCAACACCAAGCTCAAAACCCTCAAAGAAAGAAGACCATGTGGTCTCAACAGATTGAGGGTCCTCACGCCATTGAGCGTATTTCTCGTCTAGCAGATCCGCATTAAGTCGCGCCGAAACCGATGAATTCATGAGCTTTTTGATAATTACTAACTGAGAATGATAAGATTTATGACTTGGTGCTCAGCGTGCAGGCATTAGTTAAAGGTCTCGCAGGCTTGCGTCAACCATTGCACGCTGAAAATATATCTCCGCCAAAATTAGCATGATCGAAGTTTCCAACCTCTCCAAACGCTTCGGACGCCATCTCGCCGTCCGCGATATTTCTTTTTCAGTAGCCAAAGGCGAAATCGTCGGGTTCTTGGGACCAAACGGAGCGGGCAAGACCACGACGCTAAGAATGCTCACCGGATTTTTACCACCCTCCTCAGGCAGCGCCACTGTCGCCGGCTTCGATATTTTCCGCCAATCCATGGAAGCTAGGAAACATATAGGCTACATGCCGGAGAATGTGCCGCTTTATGACGACATGCGCGTGCATGAGTATCTCACTTTCCGTGCTCGGCTCAAAGGGCTTTCAACCTCAGACACGCGCCGCCAAGTCCTACATGTGATCGATATCTGCGGGCTTGAATCGGTTCGCCGCAAAATGATCAAAACTCTCTCGAAAGGCTTCCGCCAGCGAGTTGGCCTTGCGGATGCCTTGGTGCACGATCCAGATCTACTCATACTCGATGAGCCAACGAACGGCCTCGACCCCATCCAAATCCGGCAAATTCGCCAGCTCATCAAGCGCCTCGCTAAAAATCACACGGTCCTGATTTCGACACACATCCTTTCCGAAGTCGAAATGATCGCTGACAGAGTTATCATTGTCGATAACGGCCAAGTCAAAGCGTCCGGCACCCCTCAGGTTCTTGCGAGTGAGATGCGAACAGCTAGCCGCGTCCAATCAGAGATCCAAGCTCCCGTTGAACTCGCCGTGAAATATCTCAGCGCCTTGGCAAGTGTGAAAAAGGTTTCATCTGAAGAGCTTGAAGACGGCTGGATTCGCTTCACTCTCTGGTCAGATTCGGGAACTGACACAAGACAAGCGGTGAATACAACCGCAGCCGAAAATCAATGGCCTCTCCGATCGCTTTTCCGACATCAAGCAAAGCTCGAAGACGTCTTTGTTGAATTAACTCGTAAGGACTGACGCGAGCACCTGCAGCTTAAAGTTAAAACAATGTCGCGGATATTTGAATCTGTTATTTTACACCGTCGCTTTCCCGAGTAAAACTAGTCTTATGCGATTTCCTTCCTTACTTCTCGCCTCCTCACTGGCACTCACAAACGGAGCCTTTTCAGAAGAAACTTTCCCTGCTGCAAATGACTTGGAACGAACTTTGGTAGCGAAAGAGCCATTGCTGAAAAACCCGATTTCCGTCTCGGTCGATGTCGACGGCAAAATCTACGTCACCGAAACAACCCGCCGCAAAGTCGCCGATCTTGATATACGTGATTTCTACAAATTTGGCTGGGTTCCGGAGGACCTCTCGCATACCTCGATTGATGACAAACGGGCCTTCTATGAAGAGCAGCTGGATGATTCCAAGAAATTCCCAAAAACCTCGCTGAAAGACCGGAACAAGGACGGTAAAATCGACATCAAAGATCTCACCGAACTTTCCGAAAAAGTTATCCAGATCAGCGATACCAATGGAGACGGCATTATGGATAAATCCATTGTCTTCGCCGAGGGCTTCAATACCGAAGTGACGGGTATTGCAGCGGGAACTCTTGCATGGCGAGGCGACGTTTATGCGACCATCGCTCCAGATGTATGGAAGCTCCGGGATACCGATGGCGATGGCAAAGCAGACACGCGTGAATCGCTCGCCCATGGTTTCGGCGTTCACATCGCCTACGCTGGACATGACATGCATGGGCTCATTCTCGGGCCAGATGGAAAACTCTACTGGTCGATCGGCGACAAGGGTTCAAACGTCACATCCAAGGAGGGCAAAAATTTCTTCGCTCCACACGAAGGCGCGGTGTTGCGCTGCAATCCTGACGGAACCGAGTTCGAGATCTTCGCTCGCGGCCTGCGCAACCCTCAGGAAATCGCTTTCGATAAATACGGGAACCTATTCTCTGTCGATAACGATGCGGATAAGCCCGGCGAGCGCGAGCGTTTCGTTCACATTACAGAAGCATCCGACACTGGCTGGAGAGCTTACTATCAATACCGCGGTTCCGCTTACGATCCCTGGATGGATGAGTCACTGTGGGAGCCCGAGGGCGAATTCCAGCCAGCTTATATTACTCCGACGAACCAGAACTACTCGGACGGTCCCGCAGGCTTTGCCTACAATCCCGGAACCGCTCTCAACGCGAAGTATGACGACGCGTTCTTCGTCACTGAGTTCCCGAAAGGAAATCTCCGTTCTTTCAAAGTGAAGGCCAAAGGCGCCAGCTTTGAGATGACTGATGAGCACACGGTTTACTCCGGACCGAAGAATGTCGGGATTAACTTCGGACCCGATGGTGCCTTGTATTCAGTAGACTGGAGCGGCGGCTATCCTCTCAACGATAAGGGTGCTATCTGGAAACTTGATGACCCCATCATGGCGAAAAGTGAGATCCGAAATGCAGTCGCCGAGATGCTGTTGGCTGGGCCGGATAAAGTCGCCACCAAAGATTTGATCGGACGTCTCTCGCACAAAGATATGCGAATCCGATTGGACGCCCAATGGGAGCTCGCAAAGCGCTCCTCCGTTTCCGAACTCGAAGCGGTTTCACTTGACCCATCTTCCGAGCAGATCTCAAAGATCCACAGCCTATGGGGACTCGCTCAAGGAAAGTATTTCAGTGAAAAAATATTCGCCAAACTGAGCACTTCTCCGGACGAAGAACTGCGTGCGCAAGTGGCGAAATACGCGGGCGAGGCATCACAGCAATCCGTCCAACCACTCATTGCCATGTTATCGGACACTTCGCCACGGGTTCGCTTTATGGCTGCCACTGCGATTTGGAAACTAGGTATGTCGGAAGCGCTTGATGCAACCATTGAAATGCTCGCCGAAAACAACAATTCAGACGCCTACCTCCGTCATGCGGGCGTGCTTGCTATGACCGCCTCCTCGGCTGAAGTCATCGCCACTAAAACCTTGAACCATACAAGTCCCGCCGTGCGCCTGGCTGCAGCTGTCGCCTTTCGCCGGCTCAAATCACCGTTGGCTGCGAAATTGCTACTCGATGAGAATCCAAAAGTCGCCGCTGAAGCCGCGCACGCAATCTATGATGACCCAGCAATCGAAGAAGCCTACCCACAGCTCGCCGCCATGCTCACGCAGAGCACTAGCCTGATCGCGCCCGCCGCACGGCGCTCTATCGCCGCGAACCGCCGCATGGGAGACCTTGCAAGTGCCGAACGGCTGACTCGATATTCCTTGGATCAGGCAAATCCTTCGGACCTCCGCATCGCCGCTTTGGAGGCTCTGGCAACATGGCCCGAATCGTTCGTGACCGATCCAGTAGATGGGCGGCACAATCCTTTCGAGCCTGCCGATACCCAAGCGGCGAGCGCCGCCTTTTCCGCAGCCTCCGTTATTCTTTCTACGGAAAGCGAAAAAGCCATCGCTACAGCTGCGGCAGGAACCTCTAAAGAACTCGGCATTATCGCCAGCGAACAAGCTCTCGCTGACGAAGCATCGGATACCAAAATTGATGCCGAAGTTCGCCTGCGCGCGCTCGAGGCACTCGCACCGAAGCGGTCGAATCTTTTCAAGAAAACCGCGAAATCCCTGCTTGCTGATCGAACTCCGGAAGTCCGAGCCGGGGCCGCTGAGTTGCTCGCGGAAAGCGACTCAACCAGCGCTCTAGAATATGCAAAGGACGCCCTAGCGAAATCCAAAAATCTACGGGAAAAACAGCGCGCGGTGACCTTGTTAGGTAAATCCAAAGAATCAATCGCCACACAGTTACTAACCGCCCTGCGCAAGCAGGCGCAGAAAAACCCCAAACAATCTGCGAGTGCCTACGAGCCTGGGCTTCTATTGGAACTCATCGCAGCGCTACCCGAGCCTGAGTCCGATGATCTGAAATCTACGCTCAGCGATCTAGGTCCGACTGATCAATATTTTCAATCCTTCGCCGGAGGTAATGCCAGTGCCGGTGAAACCGTTTTTAACGAGCACCTCGCCGCTCAATGCACCGCATGCCACCGCATCGGCCCGGTTGGCAGTGAAGTCGGACCTCCGCTTACAGAAGCCGGCAAAAAAGGTCGTGAGTATATCTTCGAGTCCTTGGTCTCACCTCAAGCAAAACTCAGCCCCGGTTACGGCCTCATGGCGGTGAAAACCAAATCCGGAATTTCCATCTCCGGAGGCCTCAAAGAAGAAAACGAGGAAACCCTCGTTCTGATTCTCCCTGATAAAACTGAGGAAACCATCAACCTCGCTAGCATCGAGACGCGCACCAAACCCGTCTCAAGCATGCCTCCCATGGGGCAGATCCTGTCGCCTGAGGAACTGCGCGACTTAGTGGAATACTTATCACTCCAGAAGTAAGCGGATATAAAAGCATCGATTGATTTTCGGATAATCGCTACGAAGCTTCGCTCACATGCGAAAAATCGGTTCCCTTCTGGCCGCAGCTACGACCTGCTTAAATTCTTGTCTACCACTGACGTCATTCACCCCGGTGAGCGGCACTTCAGATTTCCAAGTGGATGAAAATGTACTTTTCACTCCCGAGCATTGGCCGAGCAAACAGGTAGCAGATTTTTACAAACCAATCGCTACCAAGCCCACCCCCGCAATCCTACTGATTCATGGCGGAGGATGGAACGACAGGGAACGTCGCGGTGATATGGTCGGCATTGCCAAGAGCCTAGCAAAAAACGGCTACTTAGTGATGAATGCGACTTACAGACTGACACCTGATTGGAAATTCCCTACGCAAGTCGAAGATATCAATCAGGCCCTCAAATATCTCAGGAAGAATGCAGAATCGTTAAATATCGACCCGCATAAAATCGGCACCTTCGGATACTCCGCAGGCGGACATCTCGCCTTACTGGCAGGTCTAGACCCCGAAAATCAAATCAAAGCCATCGTCACGGGCGGTGCTCCCAGCGATTTATCCCTCTGGCCGGATGGCAGGCTCACCGGGCTCCTACTCGGTGGACCACTGAAAGGAAATGAAGAGCTTTACCAACAAGCATCTCCGGTTGCACACATCAGGCCAGCTAGTCCTCCTGTATTCATTTACCACGGAACGAGCGACTCACTAGTCCCTCCGGAGCATCCGAAAGCGTTGATATCTGAGCTTAAAAACAACCATGTAGCCCACGAAGCCTATTGGATCGGCGGCCGCTCACACATCACCGCTCACATTTTTCCGGCGCGCGCGATCCACGAGGCAATCCGGTTCCTCGACGAGCAATTGAAATCCCCCTTACAATAATGAAGCTCAGGTTCATTTCCCGATATCTCCTGGCAGCGTTTTTCATCTTCGCGGGGATCAATCATTTCATCTCTCCCGAGGTCTATCTCTCGATGATGCCGCCATGGTTGCCTGCGCAGGAGTTATTGAATGCCATCAGCGGAGCCGCAGAGATCGCAGGCGGACTTGGGATTCTCATTCCGAAAACGCGAAAAGCTGCCGCAATCGGGCTAATTCTCCTTCTGATAGCCATTTTCCCAGCAAACATTCACGTCGCCATGAACGGGTGGCCGGAAATAGATATGCCGCGCTGGATATTGATCGCCCGCCTGCCGCTACAGCTCGTTTTTATCGCATGGATCGTATTTTCCACTGGGCTTTTTCCATGGTGCAGAGGGTTCGTGAAGAAAACTTCTGAGACTACCAGTAGCGCTTCAGCGAAAAAGTGATATCATCGAGCATGTCTTTAAAAATCGCCCTACAAACCATACCCCTGATCCTTCTGGCATTATTGGTGGTAGCGATCCTCATTCCCGCTTGCGCACCGAATCCGAACACCACTGCGCGAGTCAAAGAATACAAGACTGTGCTTTCCGAGACCACCAACGCCACAGCGGCTAGCGAAGCTTCCTTGGAGGCCTTCGGCACCTTTCTACAAAATATCAACGTCCCGGGATATGTCACGGAACACACTTCCAAGGTCTACGCGAAAAATGCCTATTTAAACGACACACTCGTCACGCACCACGGGCCGGCAGAAATCCAAGCTTACTTCGAAGAGACCGAAAAAACAATGACCGACTACAAGGTTACCATCGATCAAACAGTCTCCTCCGGCTATGATCATTATGTTCGGTGGACCATGGTTTTCTCCGCACCAAAACTAAACAGCGGCAAGCCTGTGGAGTCCGTTGGCATGAGCCATGTGCGCTTCAATTCCGATGGCAAAGTCGTCATGCACCAAGATTTTTGGGATTCAGGGATGAATATTTACGGTCAGATCCCAGTGCTCGGTGGCGCTATCGAATCCATTCGCAGCCGCTTCGAATAAGCCCAACTAATAGCTATGATTTCTCGAATCAAATCACTGACCACGACGCTCGGATACTGGTGGGACTCCGACTACCGGGGACCGAACGAACCGGATCCGGCCACGCTTCCCGATAAGGTGGATTGGCAGCGCACCCTTCCTTTTATCTTTCTTCATCTCGGCTGCCTTGCCGTGTTCTGGGTCGGCATCAGCCCGGCAGTCGTCATCGCTGCAGTCGCACTCTACTTCATACGCATGTTCGCGATCACCGGCTTCTACCACCGCTATTTCTCGCACCGCACCTACAAGACCTCTCGGACTTTTCAATTCATCTTGGCGGTGATCGGAAACTCTTCGATGCAACGCGGCTCTCTCTGGTGGGCTGCGACTCACCGGCATCATCACAAGCACTCGGACGAGGAAGAAGATGTCCATTCCCCACGAATCAGCGGTTTCCTATGGTCGCACATCGGCTGGCTGACTTCGAAACGGAATTTCCCGACTAATTATAAGGCGATCCCCGATTTGGTGAAATTCCCAGAACTCGTGTTCCTTAATCGTTTCGACCAGCTCGTGCCCATTCTCTTTGGAGTTCTCATGCTCGCCATCGGTTGGACACTTGAAACATTTTTCCCAGCAACAGGAACGACCATGTGGCAGTTCTTCATCTGGACTTTCTTCATCTCCACAACATTCCTTCTGCACGGGACGTTGTTCATCAATTCCCTCGCCCACGTTTGGGGAAAACGCCGATTCGAAACCGAAGACGATTCGAAAAATAACTTTTTCCTAGCACTCATCACCATGGGCGAGGGCTGGCATAACAATCACCACCGCTTCCCGCATTCAGCACGCCAAGGCTTTCTCCCACACGAGATTGACCCGACTTATTACATTCTCAAACTACTCTCAAAGTTCCGCCTAGTGTGGGATCTGCGGCCGGTTCCCAAGGCAGTTATCGAGGAGGCTAAAAACAGCCCTTCCATCTGAGTTGGATTTTTCTGAAGATCGTCACAGTGCCCGAGAAACCAACCATCGCCATCATCGGAACCGGGATCTCCGGCCTTGCCTGCGCTCACTTCCTGAAGCGTGATTTCGAGGTGGCCCTTTTCGAAAAAAATCACCGTATCGGCGGGCATTCCAACACGGTTACCGTCCCGGAAGACGGAAAAGACCTACCTCTGGATACCGGCTTCATGGTCTATAATGAGGTCACCTACCCCCACCTCACCCGTCTCTTCAAGGAACTTCAAGTCGAGACGAAGCCCACGGAGATGTCATTTTCCGTTCAGCACATCCCTGATAATACTGAATTCAACGGCGGCTCGCTCAACCTTCTCTTTGCGCAGCGCAGTAACCTGCTTCGACTGCGTTTCTGGAAAATGCTCCTGCAGATCAACCGCTTCAATAAAGAGACCGTTGAAGAACTCGAAAACCCGAAATACGGCGATCTCTCCCTTGCTGATTATGTGAAAGAACGGGGCTACGGATCGGACTTCCTACGCTGGTATCTTTCACCGATGGCCGCTGCGGTTTGGTCCTCACCACCGGAGCGCATTGACTCCTTTCCAGCTCGGACTCTAATGCGCTTCTGGCATAATCACGGTTTTCTCGGCTTAGATACGCAACACCCTTGGCGCACCGTTGTCGGAGGCTCCCGCCAATACGTTGAAAAGATTTCCGCACCATTCGCTGAACACATCACCAAAGGCAATCCAGTCAGTAGTGTTTCTCCTAACAATCTGGTCAACCTCGAAGACGGCTCGTCCCAAAAATTCGACTACGTGATTTTCTCCTCTCACGGCGATCAGTCACAGCGGTTGCTCAGCTCTCCAACAGCACTTGAAAACGAGATTCTCGGGCACTTCCCTTACCAATCAAATCGTGCGATCGTCCACAGCGATACGCGCTTCATGCCCCGGACCAAGCGCGCTTGGGCTTCATGGAACTACCGGGTCGAGCAGCCAGTGAATGGCCGCCCCGTTCACTCCACACACTATTGGATGAACAATCTCCAAGGCGTTTCAGAAAAAGAAAACTACTTTGTCTCCATCAATCCTCCGGAAGGTATCGATCCCGATAAAATTTTTCACGAAATGGAATACGAGCACCCCATCTTCAGCGCGGAGGCGATCAGGGCTCAACAACGTATCCCCGAATTACACGAGGCAGGGCACAAGACCGGACGCTATTTCTGCGGCGCTTGGCAGCGTTACGGGTTCCATGAAGATGGTATTTGGTCCGCCCACCGGCTCTGCGCAGAACTCTTGAAACGCGATCCTTGGACATGATGCCCATAGCCCCCGCGCTCTACGAATGCGACGTAGTTCACTCCCGGATCACGCCCAAAAAACACACCTTCTCCTACAAGGTTTTCATGTTCGCCTTTGATCTGGATGCGTTTCCAAAAACTCTCCTGCTTTCAAAAAACAGGTTCAACCTCTTCTCGATCGACTCGAAGGACCACATCAAGATGGAAAAAGGCGCCTCCATCCATGAGAAACTTTGCTCTTGGTTGAAGAGCAATGGCTCACCAATACCGGAGGACTCGAAAATTGTTCTCTACACATTTCCCAGCGTTTTGGGTTATTCATTTAATCCGGTTTCTTTCTACTACATCTACAGTCACTCGGGAGAGCCACTCACCGCCGTCACGGAGGTCACCAATACCTTTAGGGAAATGAAATTATTCCCACTTGGAGAACCCGATGCGGACGGCAAATTTAATCACCAAGTCGCTAAAGAATTCTATGTTTCACCGTTTTCCGATCCCAATGATTCCTTTCATTTTAAACTCCGCCAACCTAGCGAGAAGTGGTCAGTCAATATCGATAACCTGACCGAAGGCTCCATCTCACTGGTCTCTGCGATTCGGGGCACTCGCCGCGATCTCACATCCAGCCGCCTTGCATGGTTCGCGTTGAAATACCCGCTGCTCTCGGTTCTTATTATTCTTCGAATTCATCTGCACGCCCTGCTCCTGTATTTAAAAAAGGTTCCCTACTTTCCAAAATCCACACCCATCTCAAGCACTCCCCCTGATCGCTAATCACTCGGCACTCATTCCCATGTCTTCCTCACCTCCAGACCCATCTGCGGACACCGTCCAAAGCACGCAAATAAGGAAACCAACCAGCTTTCCGGAAAAGGCTGTGCTGTCACTTTTTAGAAAATTCACCAAAGGCGGCCTTCGAATGGAATACCCCGACGGGCAGGTCAGTTACTTTGGTGAAACCGGCGCACCTGTTACCGCGCGTATCACCATTCGTGACTCAAAAGAGTTTTTCAAACGTTGCATGTTTTACGGCAATATCGGCATGGGCGAAGCATACACCGATGCCATCTGGGACACTCAGGATATTGCCGCCGTCATTTCATGGTTCGCGCTCAACATGGATGAGCTCCAGGGCGATGATACTGATTCCTCCACCCTCCCCGGTGTGAATCTACTGAAACTCGTCAACTGGTTCAGACATCTTAAACGCTCAAATACCATCGAGACCTCGAAGAGGAATATTTCTGAACACTACGATCTCGGGAATGAATTTTACTCGGTCTGGCTGGACGAGACGATGACCTACTCATCAGCCCGCTTCACTCCAAAAAACCAAACACTCGCAGCAGCGCAAACCGAGAAATACGATGCAC
>Ga0307935_1000491_pt1 | contig 17569 bp, 11 predicted proteins | sample OrgLakmetageno92_FD_201827 | JGI IMG/M metagenome (GOLD analysis project Ga0307935, IMG submission 201827) | Saline water microbial communities from Organic Lake, Antarctica - #92 | ecosystem: Environmental > Aquatic > Non-marine Saline and Alkaline > Saline | place: Antarctica: Organic Lake...
GTAAGCTGCTCCTTTGAGTGGGCCTGGCTTATTCTTAGTACCACCGAACATTACCTTCTCGGCTCCTGACTGACTTCCGGCCATAAGGATTAGAGAGATAACTTCTCCCATATTGCTAAAGGTAATTCCTAGATCATCAGATACTATTGGTTGAGAAAACTTATCTAAACGAAGTCTCTTACCTGCGTAAGGGATACGAGATAGTAACGGAAACATAGCTTCTTCAAATCTGGTTCCTTTAGGAGCTGCTTTAAGTATTTTATTGATAGCTCCCACTATTATTGCTCTGTCATCTCTGATGGCATTGTTTCTGTTAGCTTGAGAATTTTCTAGCTGATTCACTATCTTTCCTGCTATTGACTTAGCAAATGCGGCAGGGCTTGAATACAGTGATCTAAGTCCAGTGTACATAGTTTGTATTGACGAAGTGTAGCTCATCTTCTCATATGTCTTTGGCATACTTTTACTATTTTCAACTTCTTCACTTATAGACATCTGAGCATTTAGTAGTGCAATAGTTTCGTTACCTACCTCGACTTCTCTTACAAGTTTTGCTTGTTTCTGAAGACTCTTAACTATTTCACCAAGCTCTAGGTAGGCTCCAACTCGAAGTGCAAATGCAGTCTTACCTTTGTTTCTTTGGAAGAAATTATCTACCATTGTGTTGATGTCTCTGAGCATTTCTTGTGATACTGCGCTAGCATCTGGAAACATATCAACTGTAAGTACAGGAGAAGTAGTTGCACCTTCCATTGTTTGACGAATAACTTCTTTGGCGTAAGCCATGATCTCAACATTATATTTTTTAGCAAAGTCGTGAGACTTAGTGTATTTATTGATCTGCTTTATTCTTAGTATAGTTTTATTAATTTGTGGAACGATGCTGCTTCCTAATTTGAAAGACTCATATGAGATTGCTGATTTAACTTTATCGTTAAAAGCATTTACAAAGTCACCCTTCTTAAAGAAACGAGCTGAAGTTCTACCAAGTCTTCCATAATTCACTCTAAATTTAGCTGCTGAAAAACCACGTAAAGTTGAGTTCATTACTGTTTCACGAGCCTCATTCTTAATGCGATCTTCTTTTCTCATTATCTCAGGAGGAGTAATAAAAAACTCTGCCATATTCTTAAGTGTTGGGAGATATTTATCAGCAAGTATCTTCATTTCCTCATTTAAGAACTTCGAGGTTTTAGTATTACTCAAGCTGTCCACTGCTTCATCTCTTATGAGTTCATCAGATTTAAGCACTGGGTATTTAGCATCAATGATCTCGTTAGCTTTTTGTTCAACTAAATCATCTCTAGTTCCCATCATCATAAGTGAGTCAATGAACTCTTTGGTATCTGATATTCCCATGCTGTACATGACAATACTGACAGGAGTTCCGGCTCTCTTATTAGGAGCAATTATATAGTTTGGAATAATTTCTTTGGCAATTAAAGCTGCTGACTCGTCACCATCAAATAGATCAAGAAAAGTTTTGTAATCTATTCGAGGGTCAGATACATCTTTGCCTGCTTTCTTAGCTGCTTTGTATTCCTCATATTGATCTTTCATCTGATCATCAATAAGCATTTCTGGGTAAGATCCAACAATTGCAGAAGCTTCATCATAAGCGTTATTTAAAGCTGCATCAATTAGCTGCTCACGCTCTTTGTATGAGGAGTTCATAATCTTGCTAGCAAATTTACCTACGGCTTCAGCAAGGGCATCCTTAGATGTATTATAGTATTCTGAGAAGTTGCCGCCTAAAGCATCTTGGTCAAACAAAGGCTCTGGAAACATTGGAGTAAGTATCTCATCAATCTTCTGTCCAGTACCAATAATACCATTAAACATTCTATTAATTTCAGGAGTTGGTTTAAATACTTTGTATCCTAGTGCATCTGCATGTCGTCTTATAAAATCCATAATTTTAATCATGTGCTTTCTAAAAGATTCCATGACATCACGAACTCTACTGTTCTCAAAGTTACCTGATAGGAAATATTCTTCAGTCGTAGTAGCAAATGATTCGTGAATATCTCGGAGCTCTTTATCTGGAAGACTATTTATTACTGATACATTTTCAATATTATACAAGTCGGCGACTTTCTCCATTGCGTACCAGTACTCTAGTTGATCAGGTGTCATCTCATCTACAGGTATGTTTGCCATGAAGGTGTAATCATCACTCATCTCATATAGCCATGAGTGGCCAAATTCGTGAACAACTGTAGTAGGTGTTGCCCTTTCATCAAAAAATAACTTGTTTTCACCTGGCTGATAGTAACCATAAACCTTGCTACTTTTTCCACTCTTTATTGTTTGATCACCAATAAGGTCATTGACATCTCTGCCTGTTACTTTAGCTCTGTTCAGTTGTCTCGAGTATTGAACTTCAGCAAAAGTGTCTATTGCTTCAGGTGATATTCCTTTAACATTTTTTAAGTTCTTTTTAAGTCTAAATTTAAGAAGATTAAAAGCTTCATTTCCTTCAGGCCCTCTTAGCTTCTTGCGAATCTCAGACAGCTTAATAATTTCACCTGGGTTGCCATCCACGAGTTGAGCTTCATTAGCTTGCGCCTGCTCTTGTTCAGGAGTTACTGGAATATCAGGAGGAGAGTTATCTTCTTTAGTTGAAAGCTCTTGTACTACTTCTTCCTCATTAATTTCTTCGCCAGGTCTCTTCTCTGATTCAAGGGAAAATGGATTACTGATAAGTTCTGAGGTAGCTTCATCAGCTTCAATTGCGTTAAAATCGTTTCCGTTTATACGTACAATAGAATCAATCTCGGGGTAATCTTCAAGAAGGCCCATCCATTCTGAGATAGGTATTTGTACAGGAATATCATTATCACGGTTGTTAATAAATTCACTTGAGTACTCTTGTGGCAGTAGTTCTAGTATTGACTGAATAGGTACATTTTGATCCTCGAAGAAAGTGGTTAATTCTGATGGTGTAATTTGAACAGTACCTTGTACTTGCTCTCTTTCAAAATCAGCGTTAGTTTTAGCATCTTGTTTTACATCATCAACTTCATCATAAGTTTGTGGATCAGCTTTAGGGATTGGAGGTATTGGGTTAACCACATCTTCTATAAGATCTTTAACTTGCTCTGAGTTGCTCTTTGAAGTTTCATCTTGGTTGTAAACTGTCTTTGCTTCGTGAAGGTCAAACATCTCATTAGAAGCTTTAGTAGCTGAGTCGAGAGCTGACTTCATTTTAAAGTATCTTTCTTTACCATTGCTTCTTAGAAAAGTTGTACCTACTTTAAGACCACTTATCCCAGAACCAAGCATACCACCATAGATAGATTCAGTTATCCCTTGCTCACCTGCGGTAACAAAAGTTTTAGTAGTCAGATCACCTGACACCGCATCTCTAGCAACTGTCGCGGTAGCTTGTGATAGACCCTCTTCAGCCGCACCTGCAGCCACATCTTTAGCCAGTGTCTTACCTGCTGTTTTAAGAGATGTCTTAGCACCTTCTTTAAATATCTTCGAGAAACCTTTTCCAATATATCGGGCATAAATTAATTCAGATACACCCATAACTGCACCATACACTGATGCTCTTTTCTTCCATCTTGCTACTCGTTCTGGGTTGCTGAAAGCTAACTGTAAATCTATTTGACCCGTCTTAGGATCTCTAAAAGGCTCAAGGTCTTCTTGTAAAGATTCAGAAATACCGAGCATCCCACCAATTGATAAAGCTCCTGCCGCTCCTAGCACTGGACCACCAACCACTGTACCTGCTGCTCCTGCTCCTAATGGACCAATAGTAGATATGGCAGCTTGAGTTGCAATAATCTTTGCACCTTTGTCATTTTCATACATAGCTCCGAGGTAATCCAGAAGTGACGAAAATGATTCTGCAGTACCTTCGTACGTCTTAGCTATCTCAGGAAATACCAAAGTATTAACATCGTCGTCGGTAGCATATTTATATGAATCTCTTATTCCTTCAAATAGTTTTGATAGTCCAGGTCTCATCTTCTCAGAAGTCATCTGAAGTTTATCAAGTTGTCTTTGTCCTTCGTCAGATACCCTATACTCTTCTTGCTGCTTTCCTATATAGTCTAAGGCTTCCTGTGCTTTCTCAGGAGATAGAGCTCCAAATAATAGAAGACTTGTCACAGCAGCTTTAGGATATTCTAAGGCACTGATCTTTGCAGCATTAGCATAGTCGTTAGGTGCCAGTTTTTGAGTGGCCACTGTTAACGATTTAGTCCAATCAGGAGAGTTCTCCATTAAGACATAATTCTCAGGTTTAGCTGCCCATTTAGAAAGTACTGGAAACTGCCTAGCAATCTCTGGGATTGAAGCTTTAGTCCGTATCTCATTTTCAGAACTCTCTTCTAGTTGGGAGTCAATTATAAATGGATCAACATTAAGTTCTTTAGATAGCTGTCTTACTTGCTGAGCTCTTTGACTATCCTTCGGTGTCACTATGCCTCTAGCACCTTCAAGTGCATTTATACGAAGGTCAATATTTTCAGGTGCAATAACTCCGACTGCTCTAGTTTGATCTACAGCTCTGAGTATTTCATCGTCGCTAGGTTCGGGAGCAGGAGTAGATATGTCTTTAACAAACTGAGGAACATTACTTAAATCAGGATTTCTGACCTGCTCTAAGGCAGATAGTATGTCTTGCTCTTCTGCATCCAAATCAGGAGCTAAAGCTTGATCTCGCAAAGTTTCGGTGTTTTGTACTGTGTTTGGTTCTATTTCAGGTGCTTGGTCGGAAGTGGTAGTATTAGGTATTTCTGTATTTTCCATAGTATTAATCCCTTAAAATTCTTTTTAAATCATTTAAGGAGTATATAACGTATTGTTATCTTTGCATACTATTAAATACAGCTTCGACTTCAGCATCAGTAAGATCGCCCTTACCGCCCTTAAGTGCTGCAGCTCTAATCTTAGCTGCCGTCGCATCAGGAATACCATTACTTAGTGTCTCAGGTACGCCAGTAGATATTTCAGGCTCTATGTCGGCACCAAATCTATTTAGAGTTCTGCTGAAGAAGCCGAGTTCTTTTGAAACTTGAGTCTTGTTATCAAGGTCACGAGTCAATTGCATCTCAATCTGTCTTTCAGTTATCTTAGGATTCTGCTCTAATATCTCAGTGTACCTGTCGTAGATCATTCTCTTAACAGGTCTCATCTTACTACTCTTAATATCAAGACCAAGCTTATCAGCAAATCTTTTTTCAGTATCTTTAAGAACTCTAGGATTCCACTTCTGACCTGATGCGTAATCAGTCTCAATGCTTTTACGAGCTAATGCTTGTCTTCGCTTAATAAGCTCTCTGTCCTCAGAGTTTACATATGCCCCGTACTTCGAGTCTACTTTTACTTTGAGTTGTTCTTGATAGGTCATGTTATCAAACTGCTCCATAGCACTATTAAACACCGCCTGATCAGTTACTACAGCTTCCTGGCCACCATTCTTTTGAAGTTGTGCCACAAGTTTATTTCTAGTTTCAACGTCCATAGCATTGAACTTCTCTTTATTCATAGCTCCCGTCTGAGTAAATTCCTGGTAAGTACTATTGAAAAGATCTTCATTCTTTTTAGCTTTTTGTTTTTCACGAACAGCATACATAGTATTTACATGGGACATAGCTTTACTAAAAACCTTCCCATCACCACCTGACCTAGAAAGTATTATCTTCTGAGAAAGTACTTGGTTCCCGTCAGCAGCTTTAAAAGCAGATTCAGCTAAGTCTAGTGATATATTATCTTCTTGTTTAGATAGTCCTGCTTTTATAATTCCATCAATCTTGTCACGGTCATCGGGAGTTATAGACCCTTTAAGTACGTCAAAGGTTGCATAAGCTTTGTCAAAGTCACCTACATTAACTTGGTGTTGGATAGATTTTCTAGCAGCTTCAGAGATACCTGCTTCTGCTTCAGTGTTTATCATTTCCCCGACTGTTATTCCTGATGCAAGCATCTTGTTATAGTCAGTGCCGTATGTTCTTTCTAAATCTCTTCTAATTGATGATGATACTTTGGTAATACCTGTGGTGGCCAAATACTCGACGTCACCTGCATTATCTATCATGTCATTCATATCATTAGCTATACGAGTCTTGTAGGCATCATCAGTTACTTTTCTACCTTCTGAACTTGTGTATCCAATAGAGAACCTGTCAAATTTACCTGCACTCTGAGCAGCTTCTACTTGAAATTCTGGGTTGTCTCTATACCTAGCCGGAAGGTTGTCTAGTCTTTGTTTAAGTTTTTTTACATAGTCTTGTTTAATGTCAGTTACATTTCTTAAAGCTTCTGTGCCTTTGAAGTCAGCAAGCTTAGCTTCTGCCTCTACTCTGTAGGTATCAAAGTCATTTTTGGCCATAACTTTATTAAGGTCTGAGGCTTTCTTCTCAGCATCTAGGTCACGCTTGTTAGCGGCGTTAACACCTGCCGAGAGCGTGTTTACAAACTCACCTGATATTTGAGTTCCTTTTCCAGGAGATACGCGCATAGACTTAGATGGTGTATCTACTTGTGTTTTTAATGATGACTGTGGCGACCTGAATCCCATATATTATCCTGTTATAAAGTTGAGGTATAAATACTCGTTCCGTAGTTTGCTGCTGAAGAGAGGTAACTTGCGTTACGCTCAATCTTAGCTTGGTCTACTTGATAGTTAATTGCTATCTCTTCGAGTTCAAATCCCATTGCTTCTGTAATTGAGTTTATCTCTGCTTGAAGACCATTGTAAATCCCAATATCTTCGTCGGATCCTACTGCTTGTGTAGTTTGATCTGATTGAGCTCCTTGACCTTGGGCAATCATAGATAATAAAGTCTGCTCACCTTGTAGCTCACCTGCCACTCTTTCTTCAAGTGCAGCTTGTTTACCTCTAGCTAAAGCATCATTTGCCTGTCTTCGAGTTTCCATTATATTTAATGCTGCAGCACTCGATACAGCATCGTAGGCACTCTTAGCATTCAGCATGTCAAGACCAAACTTGAGTCCTGCTTTTAGCCTTGCACCTTGCTGCCTCTTTTCAAATCTTTCGTTATCAATCTTATTTTGAGAAATAGCTATTGTATTAGCATCTTTTTGAAGATCATTGCTTTCATCAGCTCTGGCATTATCCATTGTATAAGCAGGAACTTTAGAAGGTTCTACCCTAGTTCTTTTTTTAGCGGCTCCACTTGTGATCTTTCTAACTGTAGATTTTTTCTTAGGCTCGTCAGTTACATATCCAGTTAAGTCAATAGCATCCATAACGTAGTTGCTTCTCTCTGGAAGGGGTTCCATAAATGGATTTGCTGATTGTCCTATAATTGCCATATTAATCTCCTGCTAGTCCTTTAGGGAATACAGCAAGTACTGTTATTGGGGCAGGGTCAACATGTCTTATCTTAACCATCCCTTTAGTACTCCACTCACCACCAATATTGGGAGAGATATAACCGCTAAACTTAGCTGAAGCATCTGCTATATCAACATTGTCCCTTGTAACCATCTCATCCATATCCTCTAGTGATTTGTCTGGATTGCCTACAAAGCCTCCAATAGTATTATACAGTGCAATTCCAACTTTATCTACTATCTTATTGTCGTCGGACAATGTACGCCCATCTGAGGACTCAATAGGAAGTGTCTGCATCGAAGATTCATAAGGGAACCCTATAAAAGCTCTAGTCCTATACTCACCTAAGTCCAATGTAATATTAGCTGTCAGTGAGTCTGCGTCTTTTATAATACTAATAGTGTCTGATCTTGGATTTAGCGGAGAAGATATTACTGCATCATCGGCAAATATTGCCACTGGCACTTCACCTGCAGGAACTATTTTAGGGTCAGCCGCAAAACTTATGTCTGTCCCTTCTTTTCCTAATGAGTATAGTCTGCCAATTTCAGAAGTTATGTCCGTCGATGTTATTGTTTTAAACAGAGGTAGCCATCTACTTCTCCTGGCCTTTACTTCTGCATCAGATAGACCCAGTGCATTAGTAGCTAAATCTTGAAGACCTTCAGGCACATTTCCGTAAGCGTAAGCGTCATAAGAAAAAACACCTGTAATGGCAGTAAGTATAAAGTCTAGTGATGCTTCCATCCCAGTATCATCAGTATAGTAAACTCTTATTCTTTTATTAACAACGTAATCAGGAATAGGTACAGAAGTAGTTATTTCAAGGAGTGTTCCTTCATTATAGTCTGCTCCTTGAGTAGTGATGTTGATTAAATGAATAATTGCATCATCTAAAATATCATTACTATCCTGTTTTGAACTAGATAGGTAGCTTATGCGCCTGTAGCCTTTATCAGTCTTAGGCAATAATATTTTTCCGGCAGATATTGTGGTGTTTGAATAGCACTCAGTTTTTAGTCTGTTTTGATCTGCGATTGCTTCTATTGATTCATATACTCTAATTCCATTCCTAACAACTACAAGCATAAGACTTGGTTTATCGGGGTCTCCTACAGAGCACATAGATTCAACTTTACCTTCGTTCATGTCGAGGGTAGAAAATCCTGCTTCGCCATCACTATTAATGGTTGCTGTTATAATATTTCCATCTTTCTTTAAAAGCAAAATAGTATTGTCAGAGCCAGGAAGCATCTCCATTTCCAAGAACTCTTCTCCGTTGAATAGATGTGATGACCAACCACTTACTTCAGCCGTAGCAGCTCTGTATTGGTCTCCAAAAAGAACTACCATTAATTTAGTGTGTCTTGAGTTTAAGTAAACCACAGACGATCCTGAGATCAAAGGAGTCACCACTTTCGATGCGCCTTCACTTGATATTTTAATTGGGTTAATAGTAGTTGGTGTCAATATACCATTGTCGCCACCTTGTACTAAATACGCTCCATTGTCTGAAAATACCATTAGCCTTTCAGTGCCTATAATCTGGCGCACAGGAGATCCATCCGATACTGGTATACTCAAGCTAAAAGCCCCTGACAACGAGTTTATTATTGGTTGCTCAAGCTGAGATAGTCCACCTGCTTTGGAAGCGAGCATACCGCTTGGGCCAATTGATTTATTTATTGATTGGTTAAACCCCACTATATGTCTTTCCTGATATACAGCTGAGCAAGAACTTCCAATAATATATGAAGTAGGAAAGCCGGGTACTCCATCTAATCCTGGGTTATCAGTATACATGCTAAAATCTAGTGGAGGTGTTATTGATGGAACTGAGGCCCCAGAATCATTAAGTGTTATTTCCCACGGGTATGAAGTCATATCATCCAAAGGAGCATTGTTTTCAATTACATTTCTTGGGCTTACTCTTGAAACTAAAACCATTGATGAAAAGTCATCTTCAGTACCTAGACTTACCGCTGATCTGTATATGTTAATTCTTTTTATTAATTTTAGTGAGCCTCCTGTAAAGAAGTATCTTAGCTGAAATCCCATTAAAACATTATTCCCAGGAAGAACCATATCCTGCCCATCTATAGCTCCTGTCAAAAATCCAGAGGAATTATAAGGAGACCCTCCTGAGTCACTTTTTACAAATCGGGAATATGGTGTTTCAAAACCATTGAAGTATTCAACAGTAACTAGATATTGAACTGCGAAGGCTACTGCTCCAGAACCTATTGTTACATTTTGAGAAGCATTGGGAAAACTCAAAGAAGGAATAGCTGGAGGTTCAACCCTAAAGAAAGAAGGAAGGGCGGTATCTAGTCCTGTCATACGCATAAGACAATTGTATTTATTTGCTATTGTGCCTGCTGACCAATCACCCATGCCATGTATAAATAATTCGTTACGCCCGTAGGTCACTTGTATGTTTTCAAGACCTCGACCTGGTTCTACTGAATATGAGAAGAAAGCCAATGACTCAAAAGTTCTAGTAGGTGTATCTGAATAAGGGTCAGCATAAAAATCTATTATAACTTCGTAGTCGCTGTCATCCTCTATTCTAAAAACTATTTTACCTAATACTGATTTACTCGATCTATATGGTCCTGTCTGGGCAGGTCTTATATATGGAAAAGAAAATATTTTTATTCTTTGTATTGAAGAAGGTTCTTGTGAAACATTTACATTATCCTCACTTCTAAATTTTGCAAAAGAGGTACCTGGGATTTTTGTCACACCCCCTTCTCTTTTAACAGTCATATTCCTTAAACTAAATAGGGCTCTAGCATACTGCGATTCAGTGGACCTATACTGCTGTTCGGGAGATATTTCTCCATAAGTGAATGATGTCTGTTTTCCTGATGGCATTAGTACCTCGTAGTTATCAAAGGACTTTTAGCATAGGTATACTGAGGAGTTCTTATGAGATCATCTGCAATACCTTTAGCCAAGTCGTTGTAGGCATCAGAATCAAGTGTATCTCTTACTTTAGGATAGTTATTGGTGATCAGTGAAGGAGCTATATCTACTGCCCATTGTGCTGACCACGACTTAGCAAAGTGAGTCGGGAATACACTATTTTCGTCCATAGCCGCAGTGTAAAGTATATGAGCATTTCTTACGTTAGTATATAAAAGTATTTGCATACCAATATGTCTTTCCTCAAAAGGAAGCTTCTGCTCTGGGTATAGTTCTAAGTTTCTTATGAAATTCCCATCAGATGCTATTTGCCTTACAGCTAAACAGTCAGCAGGAGAGTAATAAGAAAAAGCGTAACCATTCTCAGGATCATCGAACTGCTTATTGAGAACTGCTGATCTTGTAGCAAAGTTCCAGGTATGCTGCTCTAGTACACTGTTTAAAGATACACGTAAATGTCTTTTGAGAATTTTTGCAGCCGTAGAGTATTCATTGGCCAAATCATTTATTGTTGATCCTACACCTAATCTACCGAGAGCTAGGTTTGCTACATCTGTTAAATACATCATACAGACCCCCGGTACACTAGATAATTATTAAACTAGATCTTTTAACTTATCTTCTGATTCTTCTTTCTTAGCTTGGTTAGCTGCTTTAGTTTTAGCTGCTTTTTGTGAAGGAGTTAGTTTTTTAGAATCATCACTCTTGTTTGAATTACCTTCGAACTTCGACTTGTATTCTTTAACTGGCTCCATCCAAGAAGGAAATTTACCATCTAAAATATTACCTTCGTATAAGAACTTTTCACCTTCATGAATAATTCTACCGCCGTAATATCCTTTGTTCGTTGCTTCACATTGAACCGACACTTTTTCTTCGTGACGTTTCGCCTTACCAATTCTTGACATCTAATACCCCCGTTAATCGTTTAAATTATTTTTAGTTACCTCTGTAAGCACCATCTACTGCTGCTACGATACCTGCAGTGATTTTACCTGCTGTAGCTGCTGCGTTTGGCGTATACGCAAGTCTAAAGTATCTTTTAGTTACTTCTCTAGGAATCTCTTCTACAGGAGCGATAAACCCTGCTATGAGTTTAGCTACAGGTACATCAAACGAAATTACGTTTTCAACATCAGAGCTAAAGTCTTCAACACTTGAAGCTTGAACTTTAATATTTAAACTTGCGATTGTTCCTGCAAAGTCTTCAGTAACTTGAATAAGCATTGGGATAGACCCTTTACCAATCAGTCTTTTTAACTGAGCTTTGTTATATCCTGTAACCCCTGCTTTTCCCAGATCAAGAATGTTCTGAGAAGGAGTTAGAGTAGCGGCTGTTAAAGCCTGATTGTCTGATAAAATTGCCTGATTATCTAAAATCATATTAACCTCGTAGTTGGTGTTTCTGTTGTTATTTAGTTATTTATTAAACTACTCTTGCTTCAGTATCAAGGATTGCATCACTTTCTCTGATCGCAACGCCTCTGAAGTTAAGAACTTCTTTAGCATTCGGTCCGTACTTATCATACGTTAAGAAAAGATTTCTATCTTTAACATTTCTTGCTTGGTAGTCTAAAAATTTAACTAGGTTAGTATTCATATAAATGAATGTTTTACCCATACTCATTCTACGACCTTTGTGAGCGTAGTACATTTCAGTCATCAAGTTAATGATGTCTGCACCTGTAGCTGCATCAATCGTAAGATCAGATACATCAATGTTACAGATTCTAGCTACATATTGCCAGTTTCTTACTGTGATACCAAAGTGCCAAGTAAAGTCTTCTCTATATGCTCTATAGCTATTATTATCTGAATCGTAAGCTACATAACCTTCTGGGTAATTGTATCTCTTAAGACCGATAGTATATTTTTTAGGGTAAAGAAGGTGAGATGCTTTTTGATCCCAAGTAATCATCCAAATCGAAGTGTTGTCTGTTCCAGTACCACCTGCGTCAATAATCTGCTTCCCGTTCTCTGCGTTAAGATCGCTAAATCTTGCAGCAAAACCTGTAGGCTTTTCAGGCTCAATGCTTGAATCACCGTAGAAGATAGTCGATGCTACTTCTTGTGCCATTGCTTCAATGTGAGCTTCTGCTTCACCCATTCTCATAGATGCTTTATCTTCTGCACTTTCTACAATATCAACTAGTCTTGCATCTACTTCAGATGATGATTCTACAAAACCTGTAGTATCTTTTACCATCTGTTTAGTTCCCTTTGATGCCGGGATACCTTTATATAAACGCCCCCAAACAACTGAAGGAAGTCCTACTAATACAGTAGTGTGATGTGACATACCATCGTTACAAGGGTATGAAGGAGCATCTTCCAAAATTGGATTATACTGAACTAAAAGATTGATAACGTCTTTTGCCTTCGAGTTCTCAGGCATCTGTGCTAGGTCTAATAGCGTAGGGTATTTAACATTTAAAGTAGACATAATATTTTCCTCTCAATAGGTTTTTGAATTACATTCATTTTATTGTCACTTGTATTCATTTTTGAGTCAAGTAATTTTTATAATAATTATTCGTCTTTAAACATTTCAGGGTAAGCATTACGTAAAGCTTGTTGATGCTCAGTTAATCCAGAGCTATCTCCGCTCCCACCTTTTCCTACGAAGTTATCGTTCGAGACCTGCTCTCCGACCTTCTTTAGGAATCTTGCTAGGTGTACGTTATTTCCTATATAGGGATCATTTAACGCTTTATCTAGGTTCTCATCACCAAAAGTCTTGGCCGCTTTATGAATAGCAAAGAAAGATTCTTTTCCTTTATCTCCAATAAAATCTGGATCTTTCATCAACTCTGATTTAAATCCTTCAAGTTTTGCTTGAGATACGTTCATACCTTTAGCATAAGAAGCTTCCATTTTCTTTATCATAGAATCAGCTTGCTCTTTATTTAATCCGTTGGCCGAAGCAATTTCTGCAACAGCGTCGAGGTCTTCTTGTTCAAGTGGAGAGTCATCAGATAGTTCTAAATCGTATCCTTCTTCTCCTCCGTCGTCGTCTGTATCCCCAGTAGTTGTTTCTTCTGAAGTTGGCTCAGCTGATTCTTCTGTCTCAGTGCTTTCGCTTTCTGGTTCAGATGTTTCTTGTGATCCCCCTTCTGACGATTCTTTTTGCTTTGAGGCTTGAGATAATGCTGTTTCTTCGGAGCTGTTTTGCTCACTAGAAGATGCCTCCGGCGTGGCTGTCGTGCCTTGGGAGTCTGTATTCGTTGTCGTCGTTTCCGTCGTTGTTGTCTCGTTCGAGTTTTGTTCTACGCTCATTTTCAATCTCCAAGTTCTTTGTTCGTTGTTTAGATTCTTTCATCATCTTTATTATAATCTCATCATCTACTATATCAAGTAAATCTAGTATATGAAGTCCTACTTCTCTTTTTCCAAGATCTTTAAACACCTGAGAGTTTTCTCCCCCGAGGTCTTTATACACTCCGCAGTACGATATGATGTCCCATAGAAGGCGTCTACCTACTTCAGTGCCAGTTACATATTCAACTGATCTTTCTAATTCAATGCGTTGTTTTTCTTCTTGATCTAAGTCCATGCGATTATTCTCCCTAATCTATTGTGCTGCCAGTGCATTATCTCCGGTAGTCTTTGTTTCTGATAGTGTCTTAGCTGTAGCCGCTTCTTGCATAGCTAATTCTTGCTGTGCTCTTTTGGCCATAGCTTCTTGGTACTCTTCTACTGACTTATTATACTCAGCTTCGTCCAAGATAGTTTCTGGATCAATACCTGCATTCTCAGCATACTGTCGCACATCTTTCTCAGCATTGACAATTCTTAAAAGCTCTGGTCTTTGAAGTGCTTGTGATACGGATGAAACATACCCTATGAATTTTTCTTGGGTAGTTATTAAAGAAGCTTTAGAAGCTTGTGCTAGTACAGATATATACTCAGGCTTTAAGCTTTTATCTTCAAGCTCTTTAGGTTTTTCAGGAAGTTTACCTGCTTTATCTAAAAGGTATATAGCATTCTCAATTATTGGGCCTGTAGTGTCGTGGTCAAACTGACCAAGTATAGGAGCAATAGCTGCGACTGTTTCTGAAGCTCTTTGATTTATCTCTGCCGCAGTTACATGTGAAAGCTTTTTCTCACTAGACAATTGTCTGAATAGGTCCTCGTAGAAAGAGTTTCCGATGTATCGCTCAATTTCGTCTTTGGATCCTAATAGCTCAGATAGTTGAGGGTTAATTGAGAAGGCAGGTTTAAATCCATGCTGCATACCTCTATCGTCAACATAAGTAATTCCACCTGCTAATATAGAAGATTGATGTCTTCTCAGAGATGCGTGACCAACCATAGGAGGTCTGACCAACTTAACTACTGCTTCGAACTTGTACTCTTCAATTTTCTGCAATGTTTTAATATCTGCTATTGCAGTTTCACCTGGACCATCAATACCGTAGTATCCTTCTGGCTCCACTTCCCATCTTGATATAATAACTGGGAAATAGTCAAAACCACTGACCTTAATATATTCTTTTAAATTACCTTTATCTTTAGTTGCTTTGTCTTCACCGTTAGTGTTTCTAAAACCTACTGGAGACTGACTAGGAACACCATTAGAGTTGGTTCCTGTCACATATGTATAGCTTTGGAATTTCTTATCATGCGAATTTAAAGACTGCTTGCTAGGATTATAGTCTGGATTTGGTACTATTAAATTACACAACATAACATCGTCTAAATATTGTTTAGCTTTATATTTTTCAATAATGCCTGCATCAATATTTTTATAATCAATATCACCTTTTTCATCTCTACCTGCATACTTCTCGATGACCTGTCTTACATTGAGTGTGAACTCGCGAACAAACATATTAGGTCTGCTCTTCTCATCACAAGCAAAGGCATATGTACCTACTGCAAAGTGATAGAAATGAAATCCCGTAACTGCATCTTCTAGCATGGCCATAGCTGAGTTAGAGAATACTGCGAGGTCTTTGTATGTAAGAGGCATGACTCTATAAAAGTTTGACAATTGAAGATGACTCTCCACTGTACTTTCTACTTTCTTGTAATACTTCTTAACTGAAGCAGCTTGAGAAACCATAGGGTCAGAGCTCACAACGTTAAACCAAGGACGAGAACTAGGAGTTGCCCCGTTCATCATACCTGATTGGAAAGTTCTCATTGACCTTCCTGCTTGGTTGTTAATTATGTCCTGAGTCTTTTTACGACCATCAGTTTTTCTATTATCTCTCTTAAGGCGATTAGGAGCTATATACCGCCCCTGCTCTTCCCACTTAGGCATATGCTTGTCACGGTCTTGTATAAGACTGTCTTGGATAGAATTTGCTTCTGACCTACTAAGTATTGCCATTTTAGTTACCTTATCTTTTCTTAACTCTCGATTTCTTTATTCTCTTAACAGCATCAACTCCTGATTCCCCAGGAAGTGCTGTACCATAGCCAATAGATTCATCATAAATATTGGCTTGGCTATCGTTGTTCATAATTCTTTCTTGTGCAGCTTCGAGGTCTTGCCCGTAAGGAAGATCTGCTGCTGACTTAATTATTGAAACGTCATTGCTCATAGCTGAATTAGCTGAAGGAATAAACTCAGACGCGGCAGAATTTGCCGATGCCATATTACCTGCACTAGGAACTTTTGCTGATACCATCTTATCTGATGAAGCATCAATAGCACTTTCCATTTTACTAGATGCTGCCGACTTAACACTTGCTACTTTATTTGAAGCTGCAGATTTCACTCTAGCAATTTTCTTACTAGCTGCTGATTTAGTTTTAGCAACCTTTTTACTAGCTGCCGACTTCACTCTGCTCATTCGTTTTGCCATTTTATATATCCTTGTTAGAAAGTTCCTAGATTATTTATACCGCCGCCAATAGCTGAAGTAGGTGTACTACCTGTAGGTATTGCAGACTGACTAGAAGAAGTACTGCTATTTCCTTTACTTGGTCCTAAATCCTTTCCAGTACTTCGAAGTGATTGAGCTTGTTGCTCTGCCATCCTCGACATTATTGTTCTATTTCTTAAAGCTTCATTTCTTTTCTTAGCTGCTTTTCTAGCTGCGTCATTCTGAGAGTTAGCACTAAACAAAGCTATACCGCCACCAATCACTGCACCTGCTACTGCTCCATAAGCTCCGGCTCCCGGTATAGAAGCCCCTGCCAAAGCACCTGAAGCTGCTCCAGTTAATACTGCATCACCTTGATCTACTTCACCATTTTGATTAGCTGCCATATATTCTCCTACGAACTATGTCTAGGATAATGCGGATTATGATTCTCGTCAAGCTCATAAGGATCAGCATGATGTCTGCTCTGACCTGACTCCGACTGATATCTATTCCATCGGTCTTCTTCTATCCGAGTTCTAAGGTCTGGATCTGTACTAGCAGGTAGTGCTTGGTAATTTCCATAGAAGCTCTGCTGCTCTACATCTGCAAAGGTTTGAGCTAGTGCATCTGCCCTATCTGGCGAATAGCCTAGTCTTGATTTAATCTGTTCTTTTTCCTCAAGTCGCAGTACGCCACCCAGGAAGAATAGTTTAGGAGTTGTAAGTTCATTAGCTAGTATTGGATCGTTTGGAAGGCAGCCGCCTTTTCGTACCCAATCTCTCATTCGAACCCACATCTCTGTTCGTTTATTGAAATATCTTTTATCTTGAGCTTTAGCATTATATTTAATTGGAGTGACGTCCATTACCGGTGCGGCCATATCGAGTGAATCAATTACCGATGAACCATACCCTCCGGTATCATCCACGAATAGTCTTTCAATTTTGTATTCTTGTTGCTTCAGCATACAGATTCCTGCAAGCTCTGGACCTAGTAAACTTGAAGATACTACTTCAATCGCATACGCTTTTAGTCCCTTTCTTCTTGCAAAGCTTGACTTATCTACACCACCACGGGAAACATCTAGTCCCATACGTGATTGTGATGTCTGCACTTCGCTGCCTTTAATAGTTCGCTGCATTGCCTCATGTACTTCTGAATCAGTGAGAAGCATATTAGCTGCTTGATCTGGATACGTTCCAAATACGTTGACAAGTACCCAAGGATCATCTTTACCAAACTGAGCTATCTGTTCACGTGCCCAATTAATATCAACCCTAGGAGCTCGCATTGGATCATCTGGATCACCTGATATTCTATGTACTGCCCACTTCTGAATTGATTTACCCATAGCTGCACGGTAGATTAAACCGGACGGAACCTCGGGGTTAGCTGTAACCAATAACTTCGAGTTTGTTCTGTCAGTGACCGCTGTGGTTAAGGCTGCATCTGCTGTGGTTATAATTGCATCTGGTATCGTTCCTGCCTCATCAATGATGAATGCAACATT
>Ga0307935_1000492_pt1 | contig 17546 bp, 27 predicted proteins | sample OrgLakmetageno92_FD_201827 | JGI IMG/M metagenome (GOLD analysis project Ga0307935, IMG submission 201827) | Saline water microbial communities from Organic Lake, Antarctica - #92 | ecosystem: Environmental > Aquatic > Non-marine Saline and Alkaline > Saline | place: Antarctica: Organic Lake...
TATTACAACAAGAAAGAGTACCAGCAGGGTTAAAGAACTTCAAACAGGTAATGCTGAGGAAATTAAAGTTGTGGCTGAATTTAAATCTGAATATTTTAGAAAACTTGAAAGTGTAATGCATAGGACATACAGCGATAAGAGAATGAAGGGTGAATGGTTTCAACTTGAAAATAAAGACACCCAGAATTTTATTTCTGAGTGTCAGTCTTTACATGATAACTTTCAAATGTTAAATGAACTTGGTAACCCATTTATTTAATTATATTGACTATTTCAAAGGTTTTCCAGATTTTATAGCCTGAAGTATTAATGATGGGAGGCCCTATTATCGTAAAGTAACCATCTTCTAACAAATTTTTAGAGTTAGCGCCAAACCTTGATATTAATAATATGTGAACTACCCACCCACGCCAGAGGCGATGGGATGGGCTTCGGAGGTCATAGACTCACCTAATGGCAACGCCTTACTCCGTTTTTGTTTTATATCCGAATCAGTTCCTGAACCAGATAGTATTTTTAAACCTTGTTTTTTAATATTAATCAGGGTTAGTCGCTTACATCCCACCCACGTAAAAGCGATGGGTGGGTTTTACGCTCCGTTTTATAAAACACAGCTGTTGTTCCTAACACAAACATCGTATAATAATTAAGCATTACTCAAATATTTTAATTAATGTATCTTTTTCTAGAGTATCTAATGATAGGTCAGTTATACCTTCTTCTTCTTTATAATCTGTTAAGGTAGCACCTAGCTCAACTAATAACTCATTTAATGATAATGGATTTTTCCATTGTTGATACAACCCTTTAGTTAATAGTTTGGAGGTATTAGCATTAAGAGAAACACTACTGGACCCAGAACCAAAATTCAGTAATATAAATGATTGTTGCTCAACTTCAGGTATCATTATACCTAAGGCTGTTTGTTTACCAACCGTCTCTGTTTTCATTTCAGCTAATAATTTATTAGGGTCCATCATATACTTTTTATCTATATCACTACCTTTACCAATTATTACTTTGAACCCAGAAACTGAGTTACCCCGAAATACATTATTAAGTACCAGTGTAGGTGCACTGAGACCTTTATTAGCGTACAAGTACTCGACTGCACCGTTAGGGGCATCAACGATATCACCTGAGAACATTAAACCACCTCTCTGACTGTAAGATGAGTTCCACCCTACCTTACCACCTATATTAAGGCCAGATAAATCTAAGTCATTAGCACCCCATGAATTTTCCCAATATATTCCAACTGCTAATTTTTCACCGTAAAATTTAGTACCTGTTGGGATATTACCTACAAACATCTTCTCAGATGTAGGTAGACCGTATTTAACATCATGAGGTATAAAGAATTTTTTACCTTTTAAGTTCAACCTATCTTTCATGTAAGAAATTATGAAATCATAATTATCATGCACCACTGGGTTATTGAAGCTTTTATTAGACTCAGTTGCCCAAGATTTACCATTTCTGATTCTGTACACAAACGTGTCTTGGTTGTTTATCCTCGTATAACAAGCCGATAAAGCTTTAAACAACGCAAATGGTGTTGCATTATCTAACCAGTGTAAATCTTCTTTAGTTAGACGTGAACTAGTGGCTAAGTTCAATGGATTGGTTACCATAGGTTTATGATACCTCTTAGATAACTTACTTATCCTGTTAATAGTTTTTGGTGCCCTGTTTTTATAAGCTAAGAACAAAGGTTTAAATCTATTGAATATTTCAGACAACCTTTCTAACCCAAATTTCTTGAAATCAAGTGTTGGGTTATAAGAACTTCTTTCAATTGCACTTATAGCACTTTCATTTTTTATAAGTAAGGTCTCCCCTGTTGTCTTATAAAAGACATATCTGAAAAACTCAACTGGGTCTTTTGGGTAGATACCATACTGGTCAGCTATCTTAGCAATAACCTCCTTATTTTTAAAGTTCTCGTTACCAGTGAAGGTATAGTCCAAAGTATCAACCAAAACACTGATAATGTCATCAACTGTTTCTTCTGTCAAAGCTATACCAGACTTTAAAAGATTAAGACACTTCTTTGTCATTTCTTCTTTACTGTAACCCTTAATGACTTTAAAGACTAACTCCACGTCTGGCACCTCTAGTACCTCATTTGGTATATAAGCCTCACTACCAAAATTACTTCCGTAAGTTGAAATGTAATGAGTAAGTTGCTCAATTAGTAATTCAAATCTTGATGATGACTGTATTTTCTCCCAAGACTTGTGGAATGTTTTATTCAAATCATTACCACTTAATTTCTCTTCCTTATAATACTTAAGGATTTCATCTTTGGCCCACATAGCACTAGGTTCAATAATGAACCCTTCTAGTGACATAAATGGTCTTACGTTACTATCTTTAGCTAATACGGCGTTGAATAATTTTAATGTCTTCATTTTAATAGAAATTAAGTTAATAATTGCAAATATACAATTTTATATTTAAGTAACAAGCTTTTTTCGTTTTAATTTTTTGAAATTATAATTAAATATCGAAAAGGTTTTTGTATAATTATGTCTCTCAGAAAATCTTAGTTTCTTTTTATTGGTGTTTATGACCCTAAAACCCTTCCCTCTTAATCTAGCTGGGCGATAAAACCTAACCCAAAACTCACCTTTCATTACGCATAAATAAAATACCTTATTTTTATACGTTTTCATTGTTTTCATTATTTTCATGTCATTCAAATTCTATTAGGTAAGCAATTGTACATTGTTTAGCGTTGTGAACTACCCACCCACGCCATAGGCGATGGGATGGGTTTTACGTTCCATGATATAAACTTTGTTACTTTGAGATGTTAAGCCGTTGTCAACTGAGACATGAACTAGTTTTGCGTACCTTAATCCGTTTTCTTTAATGACCATGTTTATAATTATTTAGTGCAAATATAATGACAATAATATTAATACACAAAGCTTTATGTGATAATTTTATGATATTTTACTTTTTTCAATGATATTTATTACTATAAAAAAACAATACATTATGGTAAAGAAAATTAAAGACTGGATTAAAGCTACAGGTTTAGAAAACCTAGGATGGGCAGGTGGATGTGCTGCTTCATTATTATTTATTGGAGGCTCAGTAGGTACCTTTTTAGGTGGAGCTTGCGCTGGGTTGTTTATTTACATGAACTACGCAGTGATTAAAGAACTAATCAAAAACATCGATTAAAAAAAAAAAGCCTCTTTTATAGAGGTTTTTTTATTAGTATTTAATATATGAAACTTTTAATGTTTCATAACCCGTTTCAGTATTTACCCACTTTAAAAACTTATTTTCATCAGTTAGTGTATCTTTAAATTGTTCATACTTTTCGTAGAACTGTACATTAAAAAACTTTTTAACATCTTTTAAATTATTAAAGCTAGTTGTTTTCCCATTGTTATCTATCAACATAACAACGCTCTTTTTTACTGGTGTTTTATTCATTCAATTAAATTTTTAATTAGTGAACTACCCACCCACGCCAGAGGCGATGGGATGGGCTTCAAGGGTCAACGCTCCAACTAATGTTGGCAACTTACCTTGATTTTTTCTGTCAGTCCCTGACAAATAATTTCTTAATGCAGAATTCTTAATATTTATCGCTGCATTTACATCTCTGTTTAACAAAGTTCCACAACCTTTACAAGTCCATTCACGGTCTTTTAGGGTTAGTTCTTTGTTGATGTGTCCACAACAAGAACAAGTCTTTGAAGATGGTTCAAATGTTCCAATCTTCATTATGTTCTTACCTTGCCATTTTGCTTTGTATTCTAACATAGTTACAAACATTCCCCACCCAGCATCCTGTATTGCTTGTGCAAGGGTATGGTTCTTTAACATATTAGATACTTGAAGTGTTTCAATCGCAATACTATCGTGGTTATTGATTAGCTCACTTGAAACCTTATGTAAAAAATCTTTTCTTTGATTTGCTACTTTTTTGTGTAACACAGCCAATTTTTGTTTTGTTCTTTTACCTTTTTTCTTTGAATATTTTCTCTGTATATATTTTAATTTACTTTGTGCTTTGCGAAGAAACTTTGGATTATCATATTCTTTACCGTTTGATACAACAATAAATGTTTTAATTCCCAAATCAATACCAATTGTAGTTTCTTCTTTAATTGTTAGTTTTGTTTTAATTACATCACCAGTTTCACAAAGTATAGATACGAAGTATTTACCAGTAGGTGTTCTACTTATTGTTGCTTGTCTTATTTCGCCTTTGATTGGTCTGTGCAAAACAATATCAATTCCTTTTTTAAACTTTGGTATTATGAGTTTATTATTCTCTAAAATTACATTTTGTGGAATATTAAAACTACCACCATTTGATTTCTTTTTAAATTTAGGAAAACTATTTTGTCCTTTAAAAAAAGCAGTATATGCTTTATCTAAGTTAGTTATACTTTGTTGTAGGGATTGGCTATTAATTTCTTTTAACCATTCACATTCAGTTTTAAGCTCAGTAAGTTGTTTATGCAAAGCGAAGCAAGAAAGGTTCACTTTATTACCAACATACGCACTGTTCTTTGTTTCAAGAGCAAGATTATATACAAACCTACTACTACCAATATGCTTATTCAGCAGAATGGTTTGTTCATTTGTGGGGTTAATTTTATATTTAAAAGCCTTTAGCATCATATATAAACATGTACAAATATACAAAAAATTAAAGAAATAACAAAATTTATTTAAAATAATTAAGATAAGGTCGCTTACATCCCACCCACACTACGTGATGAGTGGGCTTTACGCTCCATAAAGTAAATCAACAATATATTTAGAATGGGCTTCAGTTTGCCTAGTAGCTTTCAAAGCATTCCCTTCTAAACTATCATCTTTTGTGTTAACGGCAACACCAAAAGTCATGTGTAAACCAAAATGAGGTCTATATAAGCCAACTTCTTTCCTAATTGAGTGTAGTTGTCCTCTAGATTCTTCAGGTACAACTAACCACCAGTAAACGCCGTCTGAGTGCACATCTGTAGATAACTTTATCTCAATAGTCTTACCATTCCACTTTTTCTTTACTTTATTCCACTTACTTAAGTTTTCACCCAAGTCTCTATGACTATCGTTTATAAAAGTTACGTGAGCTTTTCTTATAGATTCACTTAAATGCAGGTTGTAACGCTTCTTAACAAACCATCGATAGTATTTTTTAATGTCACCATCAAACTCAAGGAAAGCAACTTTCTTCCAGTTACTTTGCCTTGAATGTTTGCTAGTAATGTCTGGTGGGTCAAAAACCAACCTACCTTTTATTTTAAATGTCTGTTTCATGAGACAAAGATAAGATTTTATTTTTAATATCAGACATAATTACTTTAAAATTTAAATCAAATCTGATATTTCACCATTATTATCGAAAACCAATAGTTGACGTTTTCCATTCTCATGTACTAAAGCGTGACCATAAGCGTGAGTACTAATACCTTTTCTAGTGTAGTATTGGTTAACGTCAGCTGTAAGTCCTACAGAAGTTACACCGTCCATGATAATTGGTGAATGGTTATGGCCATGTATCATCTTAAAATTAAACCTCTTGTATTGGGTTATTGTACCTCTGGAACCATTTGTACCATGGTCACCGTGCATAGCCAAGTTGAACCCTTTCACTTTAAGTTGGTCACCGTATTTAAGGTACTTTATTTCGTCACTATCCTCATACTTATTGTGTATCAAGTAACCAAATATATTACCATACTGCTCTAAATCAACAGTTTGCTGAATCATAGCATATTCTAAATACGCTGGTGAGTTATGTAAATCCTTTTTCCAGTTCATATCGGTGATGTGCCTATCTAAAAACTCATCGTGATTAGATTGCACAACATATGCTTTACTACCACCACAATCACTTAGTAGTTTTTTAGGAAACTCTACAGCACTATCAACCTCTTCTTTAATTTTAAATTTGTTTTGCATAATCTTACGCCTTAAAACAAATGTATCTTTTCTTTCATGAGGATTAAACCTAGCACCATCAAGAACGTCGTGCAACACATGTACTTTTGGGTTCAATTTAGCACACAACTCTTTAGTTTTATTATATATATTTTCATCTAAAACTTCATTGTGAATATCACCCCATATTAAAGCTTCAGTAGCACCAATCTTAGTGACTCCTTCTGGTGTTACCTTATAACATAAATCCGTAAACTCACCATCGTCAGTAACATATATGTTTCTAGGTACGTGACAAGTCCCATCCTTTTTAAGTTCTATAATTGTAAACCCATATGAATGGTGGATTGAGGCCTTATCACCTGCCTTACTTCTAGAGTAATTTTTCCTCGTTATCGAACCTGTGGTACACATCGTTCTAAGTGGAGTGTTTCTTACTCTAGCTTGAGTCTTAAAGTGTATTCTGAAAGCCCCTACCACTAAATGACCATCATCAGTTAGTGAATCCAAGCCACTCAATGGCATTGTTGCTGTTGGTGTTACGTGAGTGTCTGCTGCAACTGTTGTGTCACCAAACTCAATTTTATTATAATAAATGTTTTCTCTTACTTCATCTACCCACCACATATCTTTTTTCTTGTTCTGGTCCTCAGTTGGAGTTGTAGGGTTTCTATATCTAACTGGTATAACAGCTAAGTTTAACTCTTTAGATAACTCCTTTTTCAAGAAATCTTTATATTGCATTATCGAAGCCAATTGTTTCCTATTTATTGGCGTCTCATTTTGGGCCGACGTTACCGCTAATACATCAGTATCAAAAGGTAAGTTTTTCATACGAGCCTCCTGTAACTGAGTTGGTAATCTAGAATGTGGTTTTTCTAAATTCAGTTTATTTAACCACCAGTTCCTAATGGTTCTTCCAGTTACACCGAACTTAGAGCCTAAGATTTCCATCTTCTCAACATGTTTAAGTTCGTCATCGTAATAGGTCATTCTAATGTAATCCTTATCTTCATCAGTAAGGTTTTTAAAACTACCCTTTTTATTCTTGTTTTTATTCTCCATATATTTACTTTTAAGCTAATTTCATATCTTTAAGGAACTCTCTTAAAAAGACGTTACTTTCACCTCCAACTAGAGACACCCATTTTTGATAAGAATGTACTTTATCTATTTCCCATTTACTAGCTTCTAGATTACTTACATTTTCAGGTAATTCATCAAAGGTAAAGTCTGGGTAAAGTTTTTTATTAAAAACTCTTTCATCCACTAAGAACACAATGGCGCTTAACATAGAGTTAAGGTCTGGTTCATAAAATGTAGATACTTTAATGTTATTATTTTTAAGGGTAATTAAATGCTCTTGCATAGTACCAATATAAGTTATATCCCTAAAACCGTGTCTAATAGTATGACCTTCGTTTGAAGTACCGCCATTTAGTATAATAGTCGTTTTCCATTCTTTTAAAAACCTCTTATACCTTACATCGGTTCCGTATTCGACCACATAATTATCTTTAGCGTGGTCAAATTGAATTCCTTTTTGAGTGTCAGATATGTTATATGGGACCAACCCATACATCTTATACTCCAAATACTTTTCAGGTTTATTTGGAAGCTCTCCATATATAAGTCTATAGTTAGACTTGGCTTCCTCTATGAACAACTCAAACTCTTTATACGATACTTCATCTAACATAAAAGAATCTTCATCTTTAACATCGGTTGGTCTTAATTTGTGGTCACAACACCATTTATATAAACTTGCTTTTTTATGCATATTTAAAAATTTCTAGTATCGTTAATAAAAAGTTCTTTATTAGATTTCATCCAAGATAAAACCATGTTTTGCGCTCTAAAATCTAATGGATGACCACCCATGTAGACCACGGTATCAACAACTTCAAATTCTTGACCCTTTTTAAACTCAACTCCGTTGCTTAACTTTGCATCTTTTTTTAGTTTGTATACTCCGTTTTTCATATATCTTTTTTATACAACAAATAAACCACAAAACCTTAGAATAAACAAGGCTTTGTGGTTTTATTTACTTAAAACACCGTTATTTTTTGTGTTTTAACATATTTAGAATTTATTATACTCCGCAAAGAACATTTTTTTAACCTTTGCAGCTACGTATTTACCGATATCTTTAGGTTCAAGATTATTATCTTTTAGTACATCGCTTTCTTCAGCTAGTACATCGCTAACAACCCACTTGATTGTATCACCTAATTTTTTGATATCAATATTACCATCTGGAAAGACCACACCTTTCAAGCACTCTGACAACATCATCTAAGTGTTTCTCGTATGGAAATACACCATCGTAGTCTTGACTAGCATGACCTTTAACTGCTACCATTCTAGCTTCACTGTAATCTTTCTTTGTGTAAGTTTTCATATTATCTCTCCTTTTTCAATTTCTTGTTTTCTATTATATTCTGCTAATTTAGGTTTTAATAACGCCCTAATTTCTTCTTTAGTATGACTTGGGTTTTCTATGTTTACTTGTAGGGTAAAAACACGTTTATATTTGTCATATTTAACAGTCGGGCCAAAAAACCAATATTTTTTGCGCTCACCTACACCATTGTATTTGTAAAATTTTGTTCTGTAACAATCTGTTGCGCCATATTCACCACAATCATATGAATCAATTTTGTAGAAAAACTTTTGACCCTTTAATTCAATACTTTTATTCATGACAATTATATTATTTGACAAATATACATAAAAAAGCGTAATTTACCAAATTTATATTATATTTACGCTCATATTATAAAACTGTACTTTAAATTAATTAGTTAGGATATTATATAACTCTTTATTGTTCATATTGTTTATATAATCTCTAACCGATTTGATTTTACCATCTTTGAGTCCAAAGAATAAACCAGTATGTCTCTTATTTGAAAAATTCTTATTATTCACCTCAAAAACTTTCATAGCAAACTTTTTTTGTTCACTTTTAGTTATATTTTTTGGTTTGTACGGTTTTAATTCTACCCAAGAATTTTTCAAATCATCCGTTAGCTTATTTAAAGCATTTTTAAGGTTTATTATTTCTTCGGACCTCTCTGGAAATGTAGCTACCCATTCATCTATCTCATTAGTTTTCAACACTTCTAAAATGTGATGATTACCTAATTTACTTTTAGTGTGATGCATCGCTACATAAGCTGGGTTCTTAATTTTAATTCTATTGAAATTAGCATCACAAACTACATAACCTTCTTCTGTAAAAGGCATACCTTCAAAAGTTCCCATTAAGTGACCAGCGTTTGAAGCATTAATATCGATTACTTCAACTAATGGTACGTTTATATCTTTAGCCACCAACTCTAATTGAGTGTATGTTAACTCATTTAAAGACCTTAAATCTCTAACACCCAATAAAGCTACTGAAGAAACACCATGTGGTTTTACAACGATATTATATGGTGTCATTAATTCAAAAGCATAGGTCCTACCTTTAACTAAGTTAGTAACATTAAAACCATATCTACCTCCAACAGTATCCCAAAATAATCTTGAGAATGTAGTACCTTCTTTTTCATTTACCTCACCTTCAGCCTCAGCCATACCGCTTGTACCAACACACCATCTTTCGGTAACCCAATCCCAATATAATTGAATTAAAGAGCCATCTTCTTTTGAAAATATAATGGCAGTATTCCAATCAATCTTAGATGCGTGACCTTCGGCTGAATTAAAGAAGCGGATGAAAGCAAGGCTCATGACTTTCCAAGTATCTTTTTCTAAAATCAAACCACGACATTCTCTAGCTTCCATAAAAGCCATATCGGATTCTAATTGGTCATATTTTAAAAGAATTTTATGTCCGTAATCTTTACACTTCAACTTAAAGTCTTCAACTGTTTTTTCTAAACCGTGTTTTTTGATGTATGTTACTACTGATAATTCCATTATCTTATATTTATTAATTAATTTTCATTACTAAGTGAAATATTGCCTTTATAGTTATAGGCAAATGTTACCTTATTAGCGTTTCTTATGAAGTGTGATAACTCTTCACACCATATGTCGACACTATTACCATCTAAACTTAGTTTAATCCCACCGTAGCTATTAATATTATATTGAAGTAAGTTAGTTTGCATGTGTATCATTTCTTGAAACTTTTCTCTACTTGGAACAATTATATCAAAGTCCCTCACTTATTTATCCTCAGTGATATTTTTAACCGCATTACCAACTAACCAACCATCTGTGATTAACAAAATTGATTTGATGTCTTTATTTAATTCTTTGTAAACTTTACTTTTCATACAATTTATTTAAAAAAATTGATACTTCTATCCACGTTGGAAAACTTTCTGACCCAAAATGTATAAGCTCACCCTCGAACTTACTTTGGCCGTTACCTTCTGTATTATCATCTATTAAAAAATCACCTTTATTTAATCCTTTATTTCGTGTGATAATTAGTTTTTTAACCATATCAAAACCTAACCACTTTTCAACCCAAACTCTTTTTTCAGTGTAAGACATAGGATTATGAATACTAGGTGCTGTTAATATATGAACATCAAAAAACTTAGATTCCAACAACCACCTCATTGATTCAATAGCACCTGTTATTGGTTCTAAATTCGAGAAAAACCCATGTTGAGATTGCGGATATTCTATTTTGGGATTTATTTTAATTGCATCACTGTACGCCCCATGATAATCACACAAAACACCGTCCATATCAACATAGACTATTTTTTTATCTTCTTTCTTCATTTAATCAAAACTAAGTAATTCTAAATTTCTATATAGAAATTCACATTGCAATAGTAAACTGTAGCTACCTTTAATTTCATTGGTTTAAATCTTTGTTGAGACTTCATCTACTAACCTATTGTGTCTAACGATATGATGGTTATTAGCCTCTATGTTTTTATTAAAGGTTATCATTTCTTCTTTAATGTTGTCGTTGTTACAAAGATTAATACATTCGTCACTTACTTTCTCTGTATCAGAAGTATCCCAAGTTCCTAAATTACCAAGCCTATTATCTTTAATTATTTGAAAAGCAACTTCATCCAAATGCTCTGGTGACTTTACTAAGTAGTGAGAAGTGAAATGATTATCTTTGAACATTAACAATCTAGGCTCCCAGTCAGTTTTAGGTTCTGGAAAGTCTGTATGGGTTTCTTCAATATTTTGAAACACTTCTTTTACTTGTTCCTTGTCACTTGTATGGAACACTATTTTATCCACTCCCTTATTACCATCACCTTTATCTACAATTGCGTAACCAAAACCTTTCGGCGTTCCAGTGAACTACCCACCCACGCCAGAGGCGATGGGATGGGCTTCGGGCTTCATAGAGTGTGCGTTATTACTAACGTCTGATTTCCTCTCCACCTTTGTAATGGCGAGTTCCTCACCATATATTTTTAAACCTTCTTTTAGAATATTTCATATTTTACTTTTATTATCTAAAATTAACGCCCAAACTCAATAGACACTCCTTAACTAAGACGTTCCAATAACCGAATTTACCATCGATAGCTTCTTGAATTGCACCCCATTTAACTACATGTGGTTCAGCATCCTTATCATAGTTAATTTCTCCTGAATAATCAGCAATAAAGGACTTTCCCATATTACCTGATTTATGCATTGCAAATATTAACCTTAAGTTTCTTATCTCTAAACCAGTTTCTTCCCTAGTTTCTCTCACTGCGGCATCTTCATAACTCTCACCATCTTCTACTTTACCTCCAATCAAACCGAAATCAGTGTGATTGTCTTTCCTAGAGACTAGACAAATATACCCTTCTGGGTTTATAAGCACTACATTAGCGTGATTATTAGTTTCTTTTAACTCCAAATCTTTTTTCTTAAAATTCATATTCTATTTAGTTTGCTGAAATATATTCACCGTTTTCGTCCCTATCATTCCTGAAGTATATCGCATTTTTGTAATGGGTGTAACTATCAGGTTGTTTAACTTTATCACCTCCTGTGTAATCGATGATTTTTAAATATACTAACTCAGCAAACGATTCAACGTCGACATCATTTGGCATATAAATTGTAAGTAACTTTTTAGATTGTTGCGGATGTCCAGAATTTATCAACCTATTGGTCCCAAATTTAAATGAACATTTACTTCCTTCCAAAAAACCTATAAGTCTTTTGTATAGAAATGCTGAGTCCTCTAACGATTCACCTTGAATTGATAATTTAAACCATTTGATACAGGTGCAGTACCTCTATAAATTATAAAGTAATTAAATGAGGTCGCTAGGCTTTCAATAAATAAATCTGTCATGTTATTCTATTTTTGACAAATATACAAATAATATTTATGTCATACAATAACATTTTCATTTAATTTAACAAATGAATGTTTTGCTAACATAAAATAGCTCATAGAAAACATACCTATCGATTCGGCCACGAAAATATTTATAATATCTAACAATAATAATGTCAGTGATACCATAATTAGTATCGCAAACATAATCTTTTTTATTTTGGATAGGGAGTTAGAATAGTAAGTGACTATAAAAGCGTTACCCACGAAAAATATTATAGCAAATACATCGTGTAATATCCTGAATTCATTAACAGGGAAACAAACGACACCAATCATAGACAACCCTATTATTATGTTGTACCTTCTCTCTTTATTAAGACCGTCTACTAATGTTAGTAGACCTATAATACCTAATAGAATTATGTAAGGTAGTCTACCAGATGTGTAATGGTATTCACTTATACTAGGTTGTAAAACTCCTGATGATAAAGGTAAAATTATGGGCACAAGTAAAAATATTATAGATAGTATTATCTCAATTTTAATCTTGCGCCCTAATTTTTTCACTTATATCACTTTTTTATTTCAGTTACAGTTCCGTATAATTTAAGCTCGTAACCCAAATCAACTTTACCCCAATTAGTTATTTTGTTGGAATCATATGGTTTGCCACCATTTTCTATATTCACTGCTACTGTGACGTGAGGTATTAAATTAGATGAAGGATAACCTTCTACTTTAACGGCCATGGCCAAATCACTAAAACCTAACTCAGTAACTTTTAACTCCACTTCTTTACCTATTTCTTCTTTATCTTCTAGACCTTTACCAAAAACTATTGTCATGTGATGTGCAATAGTTTTCCAGTCTTCTGATAATCCAGTTGTAAATGCTTCAATTAAAATTTTTATAGATTCATCATCTAAAACAACCGCCGCATATAAAACATCATTTCTTTTATCCAAGTCTTTGGCTTCAAGTATTTTTTTAACGGTTAATTTACCCACACCTTTGTATGAGGCCACCATCTTTTTTATTTTATCTAATGGCACCCCATGTGTGTTTCTTTCGCTAAGGACTTTAACGGTTGCACCGCCAGAACCCACATCAACTATCTTTATGTTATCTTCGTGATATCCAAGTTTTAAAGCCTCTACCACATATTTTTTAGGCTCACTAGCTTTAATATTGGTATTATCTATCACTATATTTTTGACACCAGACTCCATTGACTTTTTGGCGTTTAAAAAGTTTTTATTATGCATTTCAGTTAATCTATGAAACTTACCGCTTTTAATCATACTTTTGAAAAAACCATCATAGTCACCTGTAATGCTTTCAATTAAATCATCAGTTGAGTGGATTACACCATCACCAACAATCTCTCTAGCTTTTGTTGACTTACCAGAACCACTAACGCCCCTCATTATATTTAAAACTTGGTTTGGTCTAGTTACTGCAACACCTAAAACGTTTTTTTCCATTATCCTTCTCTTAATTTATTCTTAATATTGTTTTTAAACTCTTTTATACCTTTTTTACGTAACTCCCTTGCTCTGTCTTTACCAGACATTTCTTTATAATTGTGGTTATCACAATATCTAGGCATCATGGATACTAACCCTTCATAGGCGTATTTCTCAGCTATGTCAAAATCACCTTCAGTTTTTATTATCTTATTGCACTCTGAACATAATAAAACACCTGTACCGTTTTTAACATCGAAATTAGCTGTATTCATCTCTTTTTAAATAAATATATTAATCTCTTCGAATCTTTTTCCATAATAGAGTTTTTTCACCATTATTTTGCCTACCAATTTCAAACATTCTCCTTACGCACATAAGAACGTAAGTTCTAGCATCAAAACCATATGAACCAATGGCCCACATATCGTTTACTTCAACTAATAAAGTATTACCTTCTTTATCAACACCCACATCTAATGTATAAGCGCAATTAGCTTCCGTGTAAGACTCTATCATCTTTTCTATGATATCTACGTTAGGAAACACTTTAAAGTCGCCTGAGTAGTGTTTTATACCCTTTAATTCTTCTTCGTGTACAAAACATCTATATTCAGATACAAATTCTACTTTATCAGATACAAATATACCATCATTATCCTTAACATCGTAGAATTCACTTATCATTTGCAAACTTTTAACATTATCTATTAGACAGCCTGTAAATTTTTTCACCCCTTTACTTGGTTTGATAAAAAACGGTGTGTCTAAGTTATACAGATAGTTAAATTGATGTTCACGTATGTCTCTACCTAAAAACTCTCTTAATTGTTTTGGGTACCCTAAATATTCAGGTACTTCAACGCCACATTCTTTAAAGAAGACGGTGGTTGATTCAACTGAACCTATTATTATGTCTTTGGATATGTCTAGTACATAACAAGATAGTGTGTTTTCTATATCATCGCCGTCGAAAGGAATTACTTCAAAGTCCATATCCTTTAAACGTTCCTTTGATATGTAAACAAAGTCGTCTAACCATTCACCATTCAACTGCTCTAGAAAGGCTCTATTATGTTTCATCTTGTTATATTGAAAATATTAATGTAGTTGTGAACACTTAAAAGGATTCGAACCTTTGTCTGTAGTGTCGTAAACTACTGTTTTTCCAATTAAACTATAAGTGCATCTATCGATTCGTAGTCGATTGTTCTATCCATTGAACTAAGGGGGTTTTACGCTCCAACGTATAAATTGTAGTCCCAGTGAGACTCGAACTCACAATCTTTGGCTTAGGAGGCCACTGCATTATCCATTTATGTTATGAGACTTTCAGAGTAGCGTGAATCGGATTCGAACCGACCCAGCGAACCTTATGAGAGTAAGCCCTCCGCCTAGGAGTCACGCAATATACATTTATTTTGTATTACCATATAGGATTTTACCTAAATTTAAAACTCTTCTTGTAAACTGTTCTAACGTACCATTGTTATCTACAATTACATCGACATATGATTTATCAATTTTGAAAGAGTCTCTAGGTTCTAGTGGTAATCTTTCACTTGCATCAACCCATATGATTAAGTCAAACAAACCTTGTCTAACGCATTCATCAATTTCTTTGTCACTTCTCATACCAACGTAACAATCTACATCTTCAAGTATTTCAGAAGCTAATCTAGCTTTATTATCTTTATTATATTCACATATTAAGTCATGCCATTCAGCCCTATGATTTACCCTATCTTCAAAACACTCTTCAAACGACTTATAATCATATTTTGTCTTTAATAAGTCATATATGAATATTTCTGAGGCCGCCATTGATGATGATTTGAATTTAAAATCAAACTTATCTTCTAATATTTCAGCGAATGTGTCTTTTCCGTGCCTGGCATGTCCTAAGATACATATCTGTAGGTTTTTACTTTTTTTGTTCATTATATTTAAATTTAAAATTTTTACTTTCTGTACAGGCATATTGTATAGCACCACCAGTTACACCTATATTCCCCAGCTTCTTTAGCTGAATTAAAATCTTTAATAAATTTCCAATTCAAATCAAACATATAGACTTTTTTAGCTCTAACACCCTTTACCCTTTTTTTAAAATTACCTGAATTAGGTTTATTTAGTTTTATGTTTAGTAGCGGGGTGGGATTCGAACCCACGTCATTCGGCTTATGAGACCGAGCTGGAACCGCTCCAGTCCACCCCGCAATATTATTTATAAATTATCGTCTATTTCTACTTTAATATCCATTAATAACTTTAATTGTAAAAATTCATGATAATCTAAAGTAAGTTCTTTACCATCTAATTTAATCTTTATGTCATTACCAGTGTCTTCCAAAGAACCTATGTGGTTTCCTCTAGTGCCAGTGCTCCAAATACTGCTTTTGCTGTACCTCATGCTTACATCACCGTCATCATCAACATTAACAATATATTTTAATTCTTCTTCATCAATGATATTAAATTCCATTTTATCTTTAATTAATGTTAGCAGAGAGAATGGGATTCGAACCCATGCGCCTTTTCAGACCTACTTAGTTTCCAACCAAACCTCTTGGACCGCTTGAGTACCTCTCTATGTTTAGCGGGGTAGGTAGGACTTGAACTTACGACCTATAACTGATTCCCTTTTAGCAAGGCGATTTTTCAAATCATTTAATCCGCAATTTGCTCTACCAACTGAGCTACTACCCCAAGACCACAGTATTATTTTTCTTTCCATTGGGTCTTTCTATTATTTTTCCAACTTCTATTTATCCTCCATCTCCATCCTTTCGGATTTAAATTAGATGGGTAATATGAGAAGTCATAACCACCACCTCGTTTTGCACAAATTCGACAGTATACACTTTCTATTTTCATCATTTTGGTGTACTCTCTGCTATTAACAGCCCTTCTAAGTTTAGCTCGGTTTCTATTCTTACTCATCAGACTAAGAATTAATACCAGTACCAATTAGCACCTTTATTATTGTATCTAGGGTTGTAGAATACTTCATCAGGGTCAGCGCCTTTTTCTATGTCTGACAGATATTTTTGTAATCTACGTTTGTCAGAGTTATGGAAAATTTTACAGAACCATTTTGGTGCTCCACCTGAATAATAACTAGTGTGATTAATTGACCAATCTTTTCTTTTTTGAGCTTCGGTCCTAGCCCACTTTCTTTTACTTTTCTTCATAATGAACGTTTTTATAGTGTTTCCACCTAATGTTCATGCTGTTTTAAAGTTATTAATTTGATTCTTATCATAGTCTATTCGTTTTAATCCTTGCAAATATAAACAAACATAATTAATTATGCAAGTTTATTTGTTGCCTCGGAGGGATTCGAACCCTCACTTCCCTCTCGGGAAGACTGAATTAGCAATCCAGCGCAGCAAACCTTATCTGCCTACCTTCCAGTTAAATTGCGCTGATGGAGAATATCGAAATCTCGACCTAACGGTTAACAGCCGTTTGCTCTGCCTCTGAGCTACATCAACGTAAAATAAAAAACCCCTTCGTTAAAAAGGGGTTTAAACTTTAATTACTTTACAACCTAATTCTTGTCTTTCTTCTTAATTATATCATGGATGCCATCAATCTTATCTGCAACATCCCCAATCTTTCTTGTATTGTTTCTATATACGAATATAGTGGCTACTGCTGACACGATTGCCGTTATGATAATTGATATAATAAGTGTACCTACTGAAACCATTTTCTTTATTGTTTTAGTTGCAAATATAGTAAAAAGAACTATACTAAAAATTATTATACTCAACATTAAAGACCTTTAAACCTAAAGCTCTGGCTCTCCTAACGACCTGCATCCTGTCATCGAATAACCCTTTGATGAAATAGCCCTTAGAAATCTCTCTCCACAT
>Ga0307935_1000495_pt1 | contig 17492 bp, 19 predicted proteins | sample OrgLakmetageno92_FD_201827 | JGI IMG/M metagenome (GOLD analysis project Ga0307935, IMG submission 201827) | Saline water microbial communities from Organic Lake, Antarctica - #92 | ecosystem: Environmental > Aquatic > Non-marine Saline and Alkaline > Saline | place: Antarctica: Organic Lake...
CTCCCTACATCTATATTATAGAAAGTATCAGAAGTATTTATAGCTATAGACTTAGAGTACGCCGACTTAATACGAGTGAAGAACTCTTGAAGTATTTGTAGCTCTGAATAGGTCTTAACATCTACTTTGTTCTTGTCAGCACCTTTAAAAAACCTTTCATTAACGGATACTAGAGGACTAGTAATACTGCTTATATTTTGAGTTGCTAAGAGTTGTGTAGAGGATATTGATACCGCCACGGGGGGTGTCCTAGATATTACATTTTCATAGTCGGGGTCGATATTTCCATAAGGTATTAATTTAGCAAACTCTTCAAAATCTAAAGTAGCTTCAACTCCGATAGCCCCCCCAGTGATAGCTGTAGAATTAAGATAACTATAGTATATTTTAGAGGGTAGTTCCCTATAGTTTAAGGTATCTTCATCACTAATTATATGGTCGGTTAAATCGTATTCCCCGAACTGCTCTTCTTTATCTAAAAGTTGAGTAGAGCACACAGTACCAGTTCTAAGCTGGAATAAGAACCTAGAGAAAGTATTACTGAACATTTTAATTACATCATAATTACTATCCCCGCCCCCGAATAGCGAATAATATAGAGTGTTTTCGGGCATATCAGATATGACATTAAAGAATTTTAAGTAAGAGTTTTTACTTATTAGTTGAATAAATCCTAACAAATCCCTCGCATATTGCTGCTGCTCTATTACACTTTTACGGTCTTCCTCACTTGATGCTGTAAGTCCTCCAACACTCTCGAATTGAGTTGCTAAATATCCTTGGCGTTTAAGTGCCTCCAAGGCAGGATACAAGGTAAGGGAAGTATAGTGGGCATCTCCAGACCTATTATAAGATACTCCCTCGACATAGCCTATATAGAATAGTTTATCATCTTTGTATATCTCCACCCAACACCCTAAAGGTATCTCTAATCTGTTTTCAGATAGTAGCTTAATACCACTAGCTACGGAGTTCTCTAAGTTGCTACCTATATTACCCCCAATAAGAAAGATACCCTCCGAGTCGGTAGAATATATCACATTAGTATTAACCTTAGTAGCTACATTTAGTTGGGTAAGTCCTCCAGACTTTTTAAGTGTAGGGAGTGTTAGGCTCTGGGACCCTCCACCCACCTCACTTACCACTAGTATGTTGACATTAAACATATACGGTCATCCCATTTCTTAAAGGTCTACACCCAGCTAAGTTAGGGTTATCTTTAATTAAAGTTTCAGGGTCATCAGTTAAGCTAAAGATAGAAATATCATCCTCTAATACAGTCTTATCCCCTTTAAAATCCCTAACTAACCAATAAGTATTTTGTACAGTTGCAATAAGTTGAGCATAGTTTACATATTGATCTGAATATATCTCGGCATAAGCGGAACAAGCCACAATGAAATTATCTATTAAATTTTTAAGATATGTTAAACTGTAATTTGTAACTGTAAGGTAGTATGTATTTATAGTTTCTTTAATAGTAAAAAAAACTGAGTTTGAGCTTGTAACTTCTCGGGTAATTACTATCCTATTTCCCCTACTATCTACGGTACTTTCAAGATATTTTGTATCTAACAAGGATGTAACAGTATACTCTATAGTAGTAGTCTTTAAAGTCTCTCCCGTACCAAAATTAGCAACGGTTATCCCCATTGTAGTACAACATATTTGCATTAAGTTATTATACTCATCTTCTATACTATAATCCAATGGAATACCTTCAGCTTGCATCTTCTCCACCGAACTTACTACACTTTGGTCGGATATTCTTTCTTTAACCCCTACAGTTTTACCACTACTATTAACATAACTTCCTAGAACTGTACCTCCACTAAAAGTAAGAGTACCACCAGTTAAACTAAAAAAAGGATTAGATAGTAATGTCTTAATCTGAATAGGTAAATTAGGTAGAGATGAAATTACTTGGATAATATTAGCTGCAGACCTAACCCAACCTAATATTTTCCTTGCGGTACTTACTTCAACCTCTTTCAAGGTATAGGTTTTAGCTGTTGAGAAGCTTATGCTAATTATAGAACCGTTGAAAAGCTCATTACTACTAGCTATTGAAAAATCTTTTACAAATGTTTTCTCTAATGTCCCATATATAGGGTGGTTTAGTCTACCCCCTGTAAGCCCAGTATTTTTACTTAACATTGCTGTTAAGTACTTAGTCTTGCTTATATAGTCCGAACCTGTCAACATTACTACAACACCAATGTCTGTAGTCTTAGTACCCCAACTCATCAGTACACTAGAGTTGTCGGGCTGTTGATACTCTAATATGTTGTTACTAAATTTTACAGTATCATTAAGTAAATAAGTTCTGCCCATACCATCTTGAGGGTTATCGACATTATTTTTAGATTTTAAATACCTTAAAACTTGCTCCGCTGTAGGTATTGTCCCTAAGCCTAAACCTAAGCCATCTAACATAGGGCTGATAGCCGAGGTTATATCTAAGAATGTAAGGGTATCTCCATCTAGCTCGTAAGAGCCTTGCCCTAGATCCCAAGTACTAGTACCCAGTCCGAAGCTATTTAAGGTGTTATTTATACCTTGGGAGGCATTGATGATAGCCATATAAGCTTAGTATTTAAAAAAAAGATTAAATATAAGTATATCACAATTGTAAATTAAGTTAAAGCTAGTTAGATTAAGTTAGTTTTACCATGTACCCCAAAGCGGTGCTGTGATACCTGGAATACCTCCACTCATAGACATTTTAGGGTCTTTACTTGAATCTACAAGTTTAGTGTCTATAGACTTCAAAGTATCAAGTACACTAGTGGTTAAGTTTACCATCTCATCTCCTCCTCCACTTTCACTAACCGCATCAAAAACTAAAGGGAATTGCTCTTTTAAGAGGGACATGGGCATACCCGTAGCCTCCACCCTTTTACTAAGCTCCTCTTTAGAGATATTACCTTTTGTAATATCATCCATAGTAGTTCCTAATAGTCCTTGGACTATAGCATCAGTAGATACCTTAGAACTAAACCCTAAATTTTTATACTGAGCCGCAACTCCTACCATACCCATACCGCTGGAAGTACCCGAATCATATAGGCTCTTGACTTCATCTAACATACTAGACTTACCACTAACTATACTAGGTGCTTTAGACATTAGACTTGTAAGATTATTTAAGTACTCACTAGAGATATTACTATCCTTAGCAAACTGCCCTAAACCTTTAACATCATTAAGCCTACCTGTTCTACTTAAAGTTACAACATTCTCTAGTACTTTACCTATCTGTGCATCCCCAGCTCCCGCTAGTCCAAATTGATTAGTGTCGCCTAGTTCACGACCTTTACCTGTAAGTAGAGAAGCCATACCCCCTGCATTCTTAGAGAATGAAGCCATTTGTTGCATAGTGTTTATTGCCCCTTCAGGCGTATTACCATAAGAATCTAATAAATTTCTTTTTTGATCCGTACTCAAGTTCCCATAGGCACTATATATGGTGTCTTTAGTTACAGTCTCTTTGCCTAGCTTTCCCCCAGCGTAACTACCCCCAGCGTAACCTAAAGCCCCTACTGCCCCTCCTACTACCATACCAGGTAGACTAAATATCCCACCTCCTAGAGCCGCACCAGTAGCCATCCCCCCTGCAACTGCTCCTGCGATACCCCCAACAGCTCCACCTACTATACCTCCTACAGTTCCCATAGAAGATTGTTTGCGTTTATTGTATTCTAGCTTACTCTGAGCTGGGCTATTCATATTTAAGCTAGCGAAGTTAAGCATCTCCGCCCCTGCTGCACCTAAGGAAGCCCCTCCTATCCCCATCATAACTTGTCTGCCTTGCATTCTAGCTCCCTCTTTTGCAAAGAACTGCAAATAACCACTACTATCTTTTGTATTCTGAGCTATAGCTTTTAGTTGTGTATCGAACTTACCCGACATAAAGGCATTTTGTACTTCAGGGGAACTCTTAGATAATGCAGATATAAACTCCCCTGTTCGCTTATTCTTGTGACCGAAATCTAAACTGCTAGCCTTATCAGCTATCTTACCTGTGTTAGCCCCAAATTTGGTAAAGGTATTTGCGAAGTTAGCAGCACCTTGACTAGTCTTACCTGTAAGATACTTATCAAAAGACTTTTTAGTAGACTTACTGGCACTAGTTATAAGTCCAGATAAGTATTTCCTAGATGTAGCATTATCTACTGCGTATGAAACATCCCCTCCACTAGACTTATATCTTTTAGTCATATCCTTTAGAGTTTCTTTACTAGCCTTAGGGTCTGAGAAAGCCCTCATTAATTTAGCCGAATCTCCACCTTGAAGAAGACCTTGCTTGAAGTTTTGATCAGTTTTTTTAGTGCTTTGTACATATAGTCTAAGCATCTTATCGTAGTACTCTTTAGCGTACTTAGATACTTGCTTATCTTCATTATTTACAATCTTAGGAGGTGTCCCAAAACCTTTAACCTTCCGAGAAGACTTATAACTCTCTTCACTACCCTCGCCACCCAGAGTTGTCAAAGTGTTTTTAAGTAAATCTCTAATCTCACCCAATACAGTACAGGTATCACAACCTCCACTGGTAGTTTCAGAAGTATCAGTTCCGCAGGACATAGTTAAATAATATAGAATAAATATTAGTTGAAGTATACCACAGGGAATTATTAATTGAAAGTAAATTTAATTATTGAATATAGCCGAGAAAAATCCACATTTAATACTGTCGGGACTACCCTCTACAGTTGCCAGCATCCTAGCGATATCATAGAGTTTTTGAAAGGTTTCTATTCCTCGGGTTCTTCCGAGCTTGTCAAGTGTTCTAGTATCTGCGTAAGCGTGTGCCAGTTCAAGTCCTTGCACTGTATGGCTTTTTTTTTAATCTCACTTACCGTATAATTTATATCCGCTGTACTCATCTCATCTATATTAATGTTAAGTTTAGCTTCTAATTCAAAGTGTGACTTAAACAGGTTTTCAATCTCAAATCGGTTTAGGTCATCTAAACTAGCATATTTAAGTTTAGCTTTATCGTTTATAGTACCTAAGTTGTCATATACTTTACACGCAGTAGGGCAAGATGCAACCATTAAGGTTATGATAGCCCTCTCATGGGCTTCTATATAAGATACAACTTCAAAGTTCTTATTTACCTTTAATCTATGAGCTATAGCTTCTTGTACTAGAGCTTCAATAAGTAAATTCTCTCCAGCCGTTAATACTCTAAGATACACCTCTTTATCGTTTAATTTACCTATACGAAACCTGCGGGTGTCCGTATCTGCTAAGGCAAATACATAGTCTAGGTTTGTATTTCTAGAATTATACAGTGTTCGAGCATCTGTAGGGTAAACTTTAGTTGGACTATCTTTGTCACCATCTAAAATACTTGATAAGTCTTTACTCATTTTATTTATCCTTTAAAATTACTATCCTTATTATTATCTTTAAAAGTATATATTATTATTAATATAAACACAAATAAAAAAGCCCTACTGAAAGGGCTTAGTTTATTAGTTAATGGCAAATAAATTAGAAGTTGATAGTTTAACCTACAACAACCTCGGGTACAATAAAGCTCATATCCGAAGATACATTAGAACCCTCTCCACCGCTCCAAGACTGGTTCATAAATACTACATTATTCAGAATATAAGTACCTCCACTAAAATCTAATTCGCCTCCATTAGAGTTAGGCTTATTTAGCCTTAGTATAATTTGGGTGCTTGCATCTGCTGCAATGTTCCTAGCTAGAATATTAAAATCTATATTACTAGCTACAGGCATAGATATACTTATAATGTAGCCGTACTGTTGACTACCATAGCCAGCTAAATTTTGACTATTACTCATAGTCTTTACAGGATAGTTAGCATCATTAGTTGGCGTTAAAGTGTAAGATGAAACAAAAGAGATACTAGAATCTCCTAGGCTTATCTCTACCATAGTTGAGAAACCTTGAAAAGGTATAGGTGCAGCCATAATTTTTTCCTTATATATTTTTTAGTACTAGACAGTTATTGCAATAGTATTGTAATATGTTGTTAAACTTTCTACTGATACTTCCGCAGAAATCTGATAAATAATAGGACTAACAAAGAACGGACAACTTGCAAGGATCTCGTTAGTATTACTACTATTCAGTTGAGCTGTAAATTGGTCTTTAACTTCATTAGGGTCAATAGCAAATATTTGTAAAGATGAGAACCTTACGGCTTCTGCAAACATAATCGCCACCACTGTACCATTAATCCTAGAACTACCGCTAGAATTAACTGTAAATTTCTCATTTATAATTTTACCTGCAATCAGTCTTTGATATAGGCTATTTTTGAAATCATAGTTAGCTCTCCAAGATTGAAAATCTAACATAAAATCCCTAGCGATATTAGTGGTAGGATCTGCAAGTAGTGTTACAAGTATTCTTGAAGCTGATACTACATTGGTTCTACCATTAGTATTAAGTACCGAGAATCCCCAACTGTTAAGAGTAGATATTGTATCATCTCCAAAAATTAAAGCTTTATCCGCAGGGGCAGGAATAGTAGCTAGCCTTTGCCCAAAGAAGCCATTGTAAGGTCTTTGAATGCCCGTTAATAATATAGCGTACATTGAAGCCACTTGCTCCGCACTTAGCTGGTAAGTGGTAGCCGTCGTATCTTGAGGATGTAACAATACCGTAAGATGTTCAGAATTAGCTGAATCAGGAGGTGTAATATCAGTTTTTCTCCATGTCACATTAGCCATAATAATATGGTTGTGCCCGTATACAGGCTCTGAGTTATTCCAACGGCTAGCAGAAAATAAGGTTATTTCCTCGTAGTAGTTGCCCGCAGTTGTAGAATCCCCACTAACATACTCGTAAGGACAAACAATAGTGTCCATTACAGTACTTTGCTCTTTAACTAGAGTAAAAAAGTTAGCGAAAGGTGAAACTGTTTTAGAGGATACCGTGGGATCTAATATACAAAGTACTATAGCACAGTTAGAAAGAACTTGCTCTTGACCTAATGCTCCATAGTTTTCAAATGCTATTGCAAAATTAATTAACTGTCCCGCAATAGGGTCTGTATCCGCCATATCTAAAGTAGTAGAAGTTAGGAATTTATACCTTAAACCCAAACTATCGCAAATAGTTACAGCTCTTGAAACAGAAGTTACATAACCTACATCAAGAGGTTCGCCAACCCTTGCAGATGCGTCTAATGTAGCTATATCATCAACGAACCCTATAATCCCTACGACATTGGTAGGGTTTGATACAGCAGTGAAGTTTATAGACGACTTTACTTTTACATAAGGTCTTAAATCTACGGAAGTTTGTGAAGCCATGGTATACCTTTAAGTTTTATTAAAATTAACTTACTTTTAGATATATTAAATTAATATTATATAAATGTCAATAGCTTAGTAAAAGTATTGTATGGATACTACATCCCCTACCTGAATATTAGGGTCTGTTATTTTAATATGGGTATAGGAGGTTATCTCTAAATTAGAAGTATACCCTTGCTCAACACCCAGCCTACTATAATAAGGGCGGTTCAGAACCGCTTGGGGTCTCCAACTACAAGATATACCTATTACACCTAAACCTATATTTGCCAATACCTTTACTGTAAGGTCTTCTTTAGCTAGTCTCATATTTGCGTATGAGAAACTATTATCTTGAAATGTCATAGTATTTTATCCTTTTTAATTAATCTTCGGGGAAGAACTGAGTTACTCCTACTTTATCTATATCCGCTACATCTCCAATAAAGCCCTCACTATAAAATCCTCTAGCATCTACAAAATCCCTATACATTAAGAAATAATAACTCATATTACAAGTTATCCTCACTGTATCCTCTCTAAAATCCATAGAAATATTATGACTATCTCCAAAATAGGCTAAGTAAGGGCAGAACCTCCAAAGTATTCCTGTAAAGTCAGCATTTCTAAATAGTACATCTTGCAGTCTTTCCGCAGTTATAAGTTTAAAAACATTAATATTAGCTCTATTAGACTTAGAAATATTTCTTATTATATCTATCTTAATACTACCCCTATTTACGAAACCTGTAGTCCTAGTAGACATTGAAGAGGGTGTTATAGTTACGGCAGGTAGGCTCATAGCAGGGTTATCTTGCCTGTCATAGGTAAATATAGCCCCTTTAAAGTATTCTTGCATAAACGGTAGGGTTTTCAAATACTCCGCTATTAAACTGCAAACATTAAAGAAAGGTAGGTTACTACTAGTAGCTTTTAGAAATATTCTTAATTGCTCATCACTATAGCTTTTCATTATATAACTCCATATTCAATCATTATAGTTGCAGCAAGTCCTGTAATGAAATTACAAAAAGCTTCTGTAGGTTCGCCACCCTCAAAACTAACTTCATTGTTAGGTAAAAATCTTCTTTGATGGTTTTTATCACAAGCCCACTTAAATCTTTCAAGCTGATTGGTTTTATACTCCTCAAGAGATATGTCAAAATAGTTTATCCTATAAGTACCATCAGCCCTTTCAATAGGGGTTATTTTAAGTAGGTCTGTAAACATTCCCTTACCCTCTTCAAATCCTTTACCTCTCCAGAAAAGGTCTTGCCCTTTTTCCCTAATCCAACTCTCAGAAAGTGCAAGCCCCTCGTAGTTTGCTATATAATTAGGGATAGCAGTAGATACGACCATATCAAAAACCCATAATACACTGGTACTTTCTAACGGAATACTACTAGCCCTAGTTACCTCACTTTGAGTTGCCATATTCATAGACAGTTCTTACTCCACAATCTAGACATCTCATTGTCAGCATTTATAGTACTTATAATAGGGTTTTGTTGCCTAGTTAAGTATTCCTTACTATACTCCAAATCCTCAAAAGCAGGATATACTCTACCACTAGCTTGGTCTACTTTCTCTATCAAACCTAAAAGGTCTCCATACTCTCTTTCAAGATAGTCTTTAAGCATCCTAGCTTTTATAGCCTGTTGGGGGAATGTGAAAGCGATAATATAAGTACAAGTAGCACAAGTAAATAATCCCTGTAAAACATAGTTAGTATTGTCTTCAAAGTCCGCTAAAGTTAAACCCGTATTTACACTCGAAATTAAAGGTATCTTGTATAGAGAAGATAATTTTCTAACAACCTTCTGTTCAGCTTGTGCTTGAAAAAGGTTAAGTTCTTCGGAGGTTACAAATACCCCACCAGCATCTTCTTCAAAGGAATTAAAACCCCCATTGCTTTCATTGAAATTAAGAATCCCTTTAAGTCTTGACTTAATAAGATTAGGGTCAACATACGGGACATAAGACATAAAGATATATACATTTAATAATTAATTTAATGTAATTTTAATAGATAACTATAAGATAGTCAAGGAATTTAGACTAGGAACTCTGGTATGTTAGCTTTAGGTAGCTTCTGAACTGTTTGGGCTTTCTCTAAACTATACTCTTCAATTGTAATTAGTTCAGCCTTCTGTGTTGTAACTCTAGGTACACCTACTTTCTTACCTTTAAGCCATTTCTTCATAGCGTGGTCGTAGTATTCCTCTTCCTCTGTACCTACTTTAAAAGGTTGTCCATTATAATCCCTTACCAGTCCTGCCAAGCCTACAAATCTTGAATCTACTCTTACAAGCCTTTTTTCTAAAAGATTATCTAGTTGCATACTTTCAGAATCTACCCCCTCCGTATAATTTACACCGTTAGCATATAGGTCTGTTTCACAATATACACTCCTAGGGACTAAAGTAATCCCATGAGGTAAGAAACAAGTATTACCTCTGTATTTGAAATATCTTAATTGCTTAGGTTCTAATTCTTCAAGTCCTTCTACTTCTTCAATTACTTCTACTTTACTGTTCGATGAACTTCTATTTTTTGCTTTTGACATCTTTATTTATCCTTTAAAATTACTATCCTTATTATTATCTTTAAAAGTATATATTATTATTAATATAAACACAAATAAAAAAGCCCTACTGAAAGGGCTTAGTTTATTAGGCTATATTAAAGTATAGGGATTATTTACACATAATCAAATACTGATAATACATAAGATGTACCCGCAGCAAGTGGATTGATGTATGAGTATCTAGCACCTATTTCAACTGACGCTTCTACTGAATCCGCCATTGGATTTTGAGCAGAAGTTATCATTCTCATATAGTTAGCTCTTTGGTCACCAATATATAGTGTATTCTCTGGGCTACCTATAGAGTTAAACAAGTCTTTCCTAGGCTCCGAAGTCATCAACATCATACCCATACCAACTTTATCATAGTCGATAATAGGGATTATAATGCCAGCAGGAACAACATAATCTACTTGACTAACCGAACCGAAATTAGGGTCAGTAGCTGCTTGGAATGTATCGGCTATTACATGAATATCTACACCAGCAAGAGCAGGTATGTTAGATAACATAGTTTTAGCATCAAAACCTCCCATCTTAGCTGAAAAGAAAGATGTTGCTTCCATAGCATTACCACTAGCAAAACCTTGAAGTGTAAGCATTTGAGCTGTTACTGGAGACATAACTAAACCTTTTAAATAAGGTCTAGTGTTAGCTATAATAGTAAACTGATCTTCACTAAACCACTTTAGTAGATCTTGTAGAGGATTGGCAGCAGCATTTCTAACAACAGAACGAGTTGCAGCATTATATGTAGCCCATTTAGTAGCAGGCTCGATAACTGAACTATCTAGTCTACCAAAAGACATAACTTGAGCAATTGACTTGCTTACATTTGTATAGTAAGTGAATTGCCCATTAGTAATAGTATCAAATACTACTTTTCTTTGTTGTTGTCTCATCCTAACTACACATTGTGCTACTGCTCTAGCTATTACTTCATTTCTGTAAGAGCCCCCTAGCTTACCACTAGCACGGTTAAGCGTAAGCAAATCTTGATTAAGTGTTACTTTGTTACCAAAGAAACCTGTAGTAAACTTACTCATACTTCTTGATGGGACTTCACTGTTAGGTAAACCATTACCCCACATAGAACTATCAGAGAAACCTGTAATAGCATGGAAGAAGTCGAAGTTTACTTCTTGCTCTTCATGAAATATAGGTTTAACATACTTCATTATAGGGTCTGTTTCAGAAACAGAGTTAGGCATATTTAACACTTCAGGTGAAAGGGCTGTAGCATACGCTGCAACAGTAGTAAAGTCATTTACTGAGTCAACTAGTACAGGGTCTGCAAGCTTAATTTGCTCTCTAGTCCTTTGAGCAGCAGCAACAAGCTTAGAATCTTTAGCTGTTAGTTGAATACCATTAGCTTTAGCTTTAGATAGAGCTAAATTCTCTCTTTCTAAAGACTCAATAGTTTGGTCGAAAAGTTTATTTTCTAAAGCAGAATCTTCTGATTTAGGGTTAAAATATTTAAAGTCTGACATTACGCTACTCCGTTAATTAATTGTAGTTGAAAGCCCCTTACACCACCGAAGTAGTCGCCATCTAATAAGCCTGCATTTATAGTATCTATTTTAAGTAGGTCTGCTACCGTATAGTCTGTACCACCTGTTTGAGATACATCCACTAAAGCTGCTTCTAGCATATCTGAATTAAGAATACCTTGTGTAGCTAGTCTTACAGTTGTGTTTGAAATTCCCGCAATAGCATTTACAAACCCTGCAAACTGCCCGTTTAGTGTCCAAGTTACCCCTGCATCAGCTGTAGTAGCTGTCATAGGCGTCACTGTAGCATTTGAAGTTGTAGCGTCATAGACTACTGGAATACCGAAAGCTAGAGCTTCTGTAGTATTTTTAAGTAGAGTATTTTGTCTAAAAGCCACACTACCATTAGTTAGTTGTAATGACTGAATAGGCGAATTGGGTTTTTGCATTACTGCTCTTGCGATAGGCATATTATAACTCCTAGATTAATTTTTCTTTTAATTGTAAAACTTGCTTTAAGATTTCTTTCTTAGCTTCATCACTTCTGCTGCTAAGTCTGATTTCTTTTTCAATACTATCTACTGCGTCATAAACTGACTGTTTAATCTCTTCAGCTTCTTTTTCCTCTTCTTCTATCTTATGCTCACTTTCTTTGATTTCATCATCTTTAGTTTCATCTTCCGAGTCACTTTCTTTGATTTCATCATCTTTAGTTACATCTTCAGAAAGTGAAATACTTCCACATCCTGCAAGGGCTTTAGCCCCCTCTATATCACCTTTTTCAAGTGACTGCTTAATTTGCTCTAAAGTAGGAGCTAGAGATAATGCAAGCTTATCCAAATCTAAAGGCTTTTCAACCTTAGCTTCGGCAGCTTTATCTAGGTTATCAAAATATTCTTTATCCATTGTTATTATTCCTTTTAGTTAATGAACTTTCCAACTGTATTATACTTCGTAGGGCGTACTGTACTAAAAACCTTTTTAAGAGTTTCTAGTTCACTAGCTTGACATTTCTTACTTAAAGTTAGAGCTTCAACCCGAGATAATTTATTAAAATGTACCTGCGTATTTAAAAACTCTTTTACTTCAAGTTGTCTAGCGTTACTTAGCTTAATACTGTCTTTTTTAAGTTTTAAAGCTTTTAACTTTTCCTTACTTAAAATTAATTCATTATTAAGTTTTATATAATTTTCTACTTTTTTTGTTATAATGTCAAGTTTTGTTTTAAACTTATCTTCATTGTCTTCAAATTTAATAACTGTTCCACTTAATAGCATAGCTTCTTTCTTGGCAGGGTCTAGGGTAACACTCAACTCTTCAAAGACTGGTTTACCTTTATCATTAAACCCTATACCTACTGAAACTCCCCTATATATAGCTCCCGTACTAGATTTTAAGTCTTCGATTAAGTCTTCATCTGTGATGAAAACATTAGAGAACAAAGAAAATCTAACTTTTCCATTTACTATTTCTTGCTCTACTTCCATAGGGCTGTCAAGTCTACCTACAACTGTAGTTCCTCTATCATCAATATGTTCCATGTGTAGAGGTGCGTGCCTACGCATTATCCAACCTTTCCAAGACTTTAATCTTTTATTGTAGTCATCCGCCACTAATTGTAAAAAGTCTTTAGTTATTTCAACTTTCCTACCTGTAGAGGTGATTACGGGTATACCATCCTCATAGAGCATACGAGTTCTAGCTGTAGCTGTTTTACCATCCTCTGCTACTTTTAAAGTAGCTAAATCTCCTGTATTAAATTGCATATCTAAGCCTTTTGTGGGTTGTCATGATTAGAATAAGGCTGGTCTTCTTTACCCTCTCTAGGATTTGTACCTCTTGAAGAACCTCCACCTTTTTCAAACATATTAGGGTTCTTAATTGCTGGTAGTTCAGCTTCACTATTGTAAATAGGTAAACCCATAGAGGTTAAATAACTATTAACTTGGTATAGGTTGGCAGGGTCTATTAGTCCACAACTAACACCTATCTCAAACTGTTTAGTAACCTCCAGCTTCTCCGTATTAGAGATATTGCTAGGTAAAAACTCCCCAAACTTACACTCTTTGTGTTCTTTAGGGAAGTTTTCCTTGATCATAGGCTGTATGACTTGGTCATATACCGCCTTACTTACCCTATTAATATGTGGAAGTAGGTTATCCCTGAAAGTTTCCTTATTGATAAATCCATTAGAATAGCTACCTGCTTCGGAGGTTACAAGCTCTCCTAGGAACGACATCTTCATCATTGAATCACAATAAGATAAAGCTTCCTTGAACGCACCTATACCTCCTGAATCCATCTTGACTACATCTACTTCCATACCATTACCTTTAGCTGTAGGTATGAATGCGATACCCCCTACTGACATTTGAGATAATGATTGTTTCATATACTCTATATCATTGGCATCACTAACCATATTCTTGTCAAAATACGCTACCATTGTAGGTACGCTGTTTCTTGACATAGCTATAGTATATTGTTTTAATAGTATTTTCTTTATCTCATAGAAAATGTAAGCTCTTCTTACTGGGCTTAGTCCGTAAGGGTTAAAGTCATTATCCACGGCAATGTAGAATAGGTTCTCCCTAGGGACTAAGAAGAAAGGCAATAAAGAGGGTATTATTTCACGGATAGCAAATTGAGACTCCTCCTCATCTTTACATACTCCCTCAAACATACCTGTAGACCTTGCCATTAAGGCAGGTTGTAATGCTCCGATAACTTTACCTTTCCAGTCTACTTGGTATTGGATATTAGTAGGTGGACACCAAGTTACACTACTTATAGTAGCATATCCTTTATCTGTAGTTTCCCAGAGGATCTCGCCTACTGCATTACCTGTTATCAAGTAATCACAAACCCTATAAAAGAAATCATCCCCACCTAATTTATTTAAAGTCTTAGAGATTAAATCTTCTATCTTTTTATTCTCGTGTGAATATTTCCTAAATTCAGCAGTTATTGTAGCTTTAACTACCTGTATCACTGATCCTAGTACTGCTTCTAATGTAGCATTATATAACTGATTAATTGATACTTTGCTTGGGGGTCTTACAAAAGTTCCATAGACTGCATTTAATCTAGGAATACTAGAAAACATTTCTGTTTGATGTTCTAATGAGCGTTCTTTAACCTCAGCCATAGCCTTATTTAGGTTATCCGTAAAGTCATTAGTTGGACTACTTCTAAAAGGGTCATTAGTGAAATTATCTTGATTTTTATTTTTACTATTAGATAGACTTTTTTGTACATCTCTAACATCGGTGTACATATCTTTAGCAGGATTGTCGTATCTCTCTTGCCCCATTCTACCTATCACTCCATTAGGTGAGAAAGGATTAGCGGGATTAAATAAGGAGCTATTGTCAAAATCTTGATTTGGATTTTGATATAAGAAATTATTTATAAGTTTATTTATATTTGGATCAGTAGCTACACTGTTTACAGCGTTAGCTACATTCCCTACAACACCTTGAGTAGAAATTCCATAACTATAATTTGTAATACTATTTGAGTACATTAGTTAGAACTAAAATATAAATATAATATTTAATTATAAGGTAAGAATTACTTAATGTCAACTAATTTTGATATTATACTATTTCTCAAACGCCTCCACTATATCCAAACTTACTTTATATGCTCTTCTACTCTTTTTGTTCCTATGTCAAAATATCCATCATCTAGTTCTATTCCAATAAAACTCCTTTTAGTGTTAAGACAAGCTATTGCAGTTGTAAAACTACCTGATGTAAAGTCTAAAACTAACTCATTCTCATTAGTATATGTCTTGATTAGGTATTCCATTAATTTTTCAGGTTTTTGTGTTTTATGAAAAGTTTTACCTTCTGATTCAGCCGTTTTATAGTATAGCACATCTCTTGGGTATCTATCCCCCTCAGACTTTACTTCTGTTATCTCAAAACTTCCGTAAACATCCCCATCTGTCTGTGCTTTTCTCATTCCTTTGTTGTATGGTTTACCTTGTATCCTTTGTGGATTATATGTAGACTGTTTTTTATAGAATACACTTATATTTTCTTTTGCCCTTAATGGTTGTTTCTTAGCATTTAAAAAGTTAGTAGCTTTTGATTTTTCCCAAATCCAATCATACTTATAGTTCTTAATATTACTCATTCGTAAAGCACTACTAAAAGGTTCACTACCAAATAAAACAATAGCTCCGTTTGGTTTTATTAGTTTGTTAAGTCTTAACCACATTTCATCAAATGGTATTACACTATCCCATTTACAAGCTGTTGTGCAAACTTAACCGTATGGAGGGTCTGTAATAATAGCATCAACTACGATATTTTTAGATATTAGGTAATCCATAATCTCTAAACAATCGCCTTTATATAAGTTGATACCATCATTAGAAACCACACCATACGGTAAAGCCTCCTCATGTTGGTTTTCGTTTGTCATATTAAATATTCCTTTATTTTTAGTTTTTTAATATTCCAATCTTCTTGTGATAAACTTCTTTTTGATTTGTTCTCAAACCAAGATACTATTTGCAGATTTGTTAATTCGTTATTACCCCCCTTACTTCTCGGCACTATATGGTCAATAGACGGCTTAATAAAAGGGTCTTGTTCCTTTATATATTTACTTGACAATATATTAAAATTTTTATCATCGTAAAATTTTAAAATAAAAGACTTATACCATTCAGTAGACTCTCTATACCTACCATCTCTATTTGTAATCATATCGTTAAGTAATTTTAGTTTTTTAAAATCTTCAAACTGCATCAACCATTTAAAATCAATATCAAATCTCAAGTGTGTAGCCATATTATTATATAGCCTTTCTCTATCACATTCAAACTTCTTTTTACCTCTTAGCATTAAGGGTTCTCTCGTCTTTATGTCTGCACCCTTAAGCACTCTTGATATTAACTTATGATTAGTGTCAAATACTAATGCTATGTGCCTCATTGACTTACCATCTTTATACATTTTAATTATTCTAGCTTTATCCATAATATCCCACTTGCATTGTATTTATATTATTATATCCTAATACTATGGGATAGTCAAGTATGGAACATCTGTTATAATTGCATCTACCACTACACCTTGCCCTACTAGTCTATCCATCACTTCAAGACAGTCACCTTTATACATAGTTATATCGTTTATTGTTTTTTTATTATCCATCAAACAATCCTTTATCATCATAAGCTTTTTCTATTCTCTCTTTAGCTATCTCAAAGTAGTTATCATCCATTTCTATACCTATGAAGTTACGGTTTAGGTTATTAGCTGCTACTCCTGTTGAGCCACTGCCCATTGTAAAGTCTAAAACCGTTTCATTTTCATTTGTGTATGTCTTGATTAGGTACTCCATTAGTGGTATTGGTTTTTGGGTTGGGTGTACTGTTTTTGTGGCTGATTTTATATTTAAAACTTGGTTTGGATAATTTGTAAACTCTTGTTTATATTCTTTTCCTGCTGTTCTTAATGAACCTTTGTTTGCACTTTCTTCAATGTCGGTTCTCATTGTATTCCCTCCTACTGACTTCCCATTTTTGACAGTCTTATCTATTCTTATTAAACCTTGTGCATTATATGTAGGCAGTTTTTTATAAAACACACAAACATCTTCTACACATCTCATAGGCATTTTCTTTGCATTAGCAAAACCAGTCTTTCTATTCTTGTTCCACTTCCAATCATACTTATAGTTCTTAATATTACTCATTCTTAAAGCACTACTAAAAGGTTCACTTCCAAATAAAACAATAGCTCCATTAGGTTTTATTAGTTTGTTTAGCTTCTGCCACATACCTTCTTTAGAATTTGTATCAAAGTATTCACAAATTTCTTGATATTCTCTACCTGCTTTTAATTCTTGCAAAATATACTCATCTTTATATATGGGTTTTAGCTTTTTACTTCTTTTTGAAACTGATAACATTATATGATTATTGAAAGGTATCAAAAAATCCCAATCGCAGGCAGTCGATTGATATGGAACATCTGTTATGATAGCATCTACCACTACACCTTGCCCTACTAGTCTATCCATCACTTCAAGACAGTCACCTTTATACATAGTTATATCGTTTATTGTTTTTTTATTATCCATCAAACAATCCTTTATCATCATAAGCTTTT